>Ga0187892_10000612_pt1 | contig 91659 bp, 71 predicted proteins | sample MA1701073metaG_FD_139345 | JGI IMG/M metagenome (GOLD analysis project Ga0187892, IMG submission 139345) | Bio-ooze microbial communities from a basaltic lava cave in the Kipuka Kanohina Cave System on the Island of Hawaii, USA - MA170107-3 metaG ... | reverse complement strand
TCCTGCCACCGCCCCGGCTGGAGAGTCGACGAACGACGGCTTCGCCTCCTCGGCACCGCACTCCGGCCAGTGCAGCATGACCAGCAAGCGCATCGTGAACACCTGCGGCCGGTGAGGAGCCGCCGCTGCCACCGCCCCGGCCGGAGAGTCGTCGAGGCGGCGCGTCAGCTTTGCGGGCGGCTCCGGCGCAGGTCGCGGCAGGCGCGGCGGAAGCCGAATGCGTAGGCGAGCAGGCCGACGAGCGTCATCGGCAGGAGCAGCGGGAGCCGCAGCAGGTCGTGCGGCCGGTGGCGGCAGACGCTGGCGACGAGATAGACGAGCCGCTTGGCCATCACGAGCGGCACCGAGAGCCACCAGGCGCCCGCGCGTAGCTGCCAGGGCTCCACCATCAGTCGGTACTCGGCGCGGCTGTAGCCGAAGCTGTCCTGGTGCTGCCACAAGGCCGCCACCTGGCGGCGGCCGGCGTGGCGGACCCGCATCGAGCGCGAGTAGCGCAGACCGTCCGGCCAGCGTGCCAGCGCGGCCTGGACGAACAGCACGTCCTGGGCGATCGCGACGTCGGAGGGGAACCCTCCCAGGATCTCGTAGTCCTCGCGGCGGATCGCCACGTTGCACGACGGTGCGTGGTCGATGACGCCGTTCCGTCGCGTGGTGGCGAAGTCGACGAACTGCAGCAGGTTGTCGGCGGCGGCGACCGGGTGCAGCGGCTGGCGGTCTCCGATCGGCCCACCCGCGAGCCGCGCCCCGCCGCCGAGCGTTGCGACGATGGCGTCGATCCAGCCCGGCAGCGCGACGCAGTCGGCGTCGATGAACCCGAGAAGCTCGCCGGTCGCACGTCGCGCGCCGAGGTTGCGCGCGCCACCCGGCAGCAGCAGGCTCGGGCTGCGAACCAGCTCGACACCCGGGAACGACCGCGCCACGCCGGCCACCGCGTCGTCGCCCGCGCTGTCCACCACGATCACCTGGTGGGACGTGCCCGCGATCTGCGGGACGAGCGAGGCGAGGCAGTCGCGCAGCTCCGCCGCGTGACCCAGACAGGGCACGATGATGGAGACCGACGCCGGGTCGCGCGGGGCCGCGCTCATCCGCCGGCCGGTCGCGGTGTCCGGCGTGCAGTCCAGGGTCGGCGGGGCCGGGTCCACGTCACGCTCAGCCGATGAGCCGGCGGGCGAGCCGCCAGTACGCGTCGAGGACGGAGGACAGGGTCTCGACGGCCGCGATCGCGAGCGGCTCGCGCACCACGCCCGGAGCGAGCGGCAGCGGGCCGCCGGCGAGCAGCTCCCGGTCCGGCCGCAGGCGCGCCTTGCCGACCGCCCGGCGGCGCCGCAGGATGACCCCGAGGTGGGCGAGCTGCCACGTCCAGGCCCGCAGCCACGCGAGGCCCCAGCCCCGCGTCACGGCGAACGCCGCGGTGGCCAGCTCGTACAGCGCGAGCGCCGGCAGCAGCACCAGCAGCGTACGCGCCCGGTAGTGGATCAGGATCGTGAGCAGCCGGTGGCGCATCGACAGATAGGCGCGCCGGCGCGGGTACTCGCCGGTTCCGCGAAACGACAGCCCGGCGGTTCCCGCACCGCGGTCGTGAAACGCGAGCGCCGACGGCTCGCACACGAACTCGTGACCCGCCGCACCCAGGCGCAGCATGAACTCCAGGTCCTCGAAGTAGAAGAAGTACGTCTCGTCGAAGCCGCCGGCGTCGAGCACGCGCCGGCGATCGAGCAGGTAGCACGCGCCGATGCAGCCCGCGACGCGGGCGCGCCGGCCCGGGACCTCGTCGACGCTCCGGTAGCCGTGACGGAGGATCATCGTGCCCACGAAGTGTGTCGCGGCGCCGTCGGCCTGGACGACGTCGCGCTCCGGGAGCAGGCGGATGCGCGGGCACACGACCGTGGCGCGCGTCTCGGTCCACGCCTGCACCATCCGCTCCACGGCCTCGGTCTCGAGGTACAGGTCGTGGTCCAGCAGCAGCGCGAGTCCCGACGTCAGCGCGCGCAGCCCGACGTTGCGCGCTCCGGGAAGGCCGCGGTTGTCGCCCAGCTCGATGACCTCGACGCGCGGAAAGCGGAGCCGGATCGCCGCCGGGCCGCCGTCCTGCGACCCGTTGTCGACGACCACGATGCGCTCGAGAGTGACGCTCTGGCGCTCCAGCGCCTCCAGGCAGCGCAGCGTCCGCTCCCCGCCGTTGAAGTTGACGACGACGGCGCCGACCGTCGGCCGCTCTCGCGGTACGGGGCCGCTCACGGCACGCTCTCGCCGGCCGCCTCGGCCTTCCGCGCGGCGGCGCTCCAGCCGTGCGGTTCCTCTCGCGGCGCCCGCCGCGCCACGAGGACGATCAAACCGATCGCGAGCAGGGCCTCGCTCGCCAGCGTCGTCCACGCGGCGCCGGCCGCGCCGAAGCGCGGGATGACCGCGGCGTTGAGCAGCACGTTCCCCAGGACCGAGGCCGCGAGAATCCGGACGATCGCCCGTTCCAGCAGCAGCGCCTGCGCGACGAACGTGGCCACGAAGGCCACGTAGACGAACGGTGCGGACAGAAACAGGATGCGCAGGATCGGGATCGACGTGGCGTAGGCCGGTCCCCAGACCAGCGGGACCGCGACCGGCGCGAGCAGCGCGGCGCCGGCGGCGACCGCGGCCCCGATGCCCAGCGCACCGCTCGACAGCCGGCGGACGAGCGCGAAGAGTGCGCTCCGGTCCCCGCGGGCGACGAGCTGCGCGCACAGCGGGAAGAACACCATGCCGGCGGGGCGCACGGCGAACCGCGAGACCTCGAGGAACTTGTAGGCCGCCTCGTACCGCGCCACCTCGTCGGTCGAGCGCAGCAGGCCCAGCATCACCGTGTCGACCTTGAACAGCAGCAGGCCGAGGAACCCGACGGCGAAGAACGGAAACGAGTCGCGCGCCACCGCGCGGAGCCGCCGGGTGTCGCCGACCAGAGTGAACGGCCCGAAGCACCAGCGCACGACCAGCGCGGTGGTGACGACCATCGTCACCTGCGCGATCACGTAGCACCACAGCACGGCGGGGAGGCTCCAACCGCGGCGCACCGCGACGGTCACCAGGAAGACCAGCAGCACGAGGTCGATCAGGCCGGTGGCCAGCCGGTGGCCGAGCCGGCGCAGTCCGAGGAACAGCGCGGCGAACGTGTAGTACAGGTCGCCGACGAGCGTGAACAGGCCGGCCAGGACCAGGATCGCCAGCCGGTCGCGCAGGAACAGCAGCCCGATCGCGCCCAGCAGCGCGAAGGCGACGGCGGTCGCCGGCAGCCGCAGCGACAGCACTTCGGACAGGTGGCGCAGCGCGTGCCGCTCGTCGCGAGCGATCTGCCGCACGAGATAGCGCTGCGTTCCCAGCTCGGTGAGCATGGCGAACATCGAGGCCAGGGCGATGGCGAAGAACAGCCGGCCCATGGTGGACGCGTCGAACGCGCGGGCCAGGATCGCCAGCACCACGTAGCCGAGGAGTTTGCGGCCGACGTCGGCCGAGGTGGCCAGCGCCAGGTCGCGGCTGATCACGCGCCGGTTCACCGCGCACTCGCTACGGAGCCCCGCGGCCGCGCACCCGCCGGGGCGCGGCGATCGGCGTGCCGCGCCGTCCACAGCGCCGCGGAGGATCGAGGGATGCGGACCGCAGTGGCGCGCGGCCGCGCGGGCCGTGCTCGCCGGGGTTCATGCCGCAGTGAAAGGTGGGCCGTGGCGCTCGCACGAGCCAGTCGGCGCCCGGCGACCGGCGGTGGGGTGCGCCGGGCGAACGGCTCCGCAGCCGAGAACGCCGGCTGTGGCCGGCCGCGCGTCGGTCGTGCATCGTTCCGCGCCGGCAGGCGGGGACCCCGCACCCGACTCTTGAAGTTCCGACTCCCGCCGGGTAAGCTCGGCCGGCCGAAGGGAGGTGCTCGATGAATCGCCTGATCTCCATGCTGATCGCGATCGCCATGGCGGCGGCGCTGTCGTGCTCGCAGCCCGCGACCGAGAAGCCGCCGCCGCCCGCGGAGCGTCCGGATCCCACGGTGGTCGACGCCGGCCACTACAGGTCGGAGTTCGAGAACGAGCGGGTGCGCGTGGTCCGCATCCAGTATGGCCCGGGCGAGAAGTCGGTCATGCACTATCACCCGGACAGCGTGGCCGTGTTCCTGACCGACCACCACGTGGAGTTCCAGGCGCCCGACGGGTCGTCGAGCGAGGTCCGGTTCGAGGCCGGCCAGCACCTGTTCGTCCCTGCGGGGCAGCACCTGCCGCGCAACCTAGGATACGAGCCGATGGAGCTCGTGCTGGTCGAGCTGAAGAAGTCGACGGGCACCGCCGCCGCCGATGCGGGTCCGGACCCCACGATCGTGGACGCCGGGCACTATGCGGTGGAGTTCGAGAACCCTCGGGTGCGCGTGGTCCGCATCCGGTATGGCCCGGGCGAGGAATCGGTGATGCACCATCACCCGGACAGCGTGGCCGTGTTCCTGACCGATCTCCACGCGGCGTTCGGGATGCCCGATGGATCCTCCGAAGAGGTCCACCTGGAGGCCGGTCAGCACCAGTTCGCGCCCGGAGGCCAGCACCTGCCCCGGAACATCGGGGACGAGCCGCTCGAGGTCGTGCTCGTCGAGCTCAAGCGATCGGCGGCCTGAGGCGCCGGAGCCGCGACCGGGCCTCGGGACGAGGCGCCCCGAGGTCCGGGCGCGGCTCCGCGCCGCCGCCGCCCGGATCGAGCATCCGCGGCGAACGATCCGCCGCCTCGCCGCGCTACTTCCACTCCCAGATCTTGGACTGCGTATTGCCGGCCTCGTCGGTCTCGTACTCGAAGACCGCGGCGATGCCGTTCAGGCGGTCCAGGTTGCGCGAGGAGGTGGAGTAGTAGATGGCGCCGCGCCAGCGCGCCGCGGACCCCTTCCCCGTGGGCTTGCCGATCCCCTGGCCCTGCCAGGTCACGGACTCGCCGTCCCGGGTCATGAGCAGCCCCTGGCCTTCGCCGAACATCGTGCCGTCGGGTCTGCGCGTCGAGACGTAGGTGCCCAATTCGTTGCACTCGATGCCCAGGAGCTTTCCGCTCGACTGGAACGAGACCTCGACCTTCGGCTGCTGGCCCTCGAACGGCAGCACGCGGATGCTCGTGATGCGTCCCTTCGCTTCCCCGATCGGTTCTCCCAACATCGGCGTTCCTCCTTAGTCTGGAGCGTGACCCGGGCCCATGCTACACCCGAACCCGCCACCGGCGGCGAGCCGCCGGGATGCCAGCCGCGCGGACGCCCGCCCCGCGCCGCGCGCCGGCTGCGGGAAGCGCGGGGCCGGGGCCCCGTCGACCCGGAGCTGTCGCCCGGCCTTTGGCAGCGGCGCCGCGGCCGGCGCTCGGCGACGTCCCCACGCGAGGGCGCGGCGGCGCGCTCGAGCGCTTGACGTCGCCCGTGGCCCGCAGTAGGAGTGGGATCCCACGCGCACGCAGCCGGCGCGGCCCGCCGCTTTCGGCGCCGCGTCGTGCCCCCGGAGGACCTCGTCGTTGATCCTGCCGACGTTCGTCGTCATCGGGGCCGGGCGCTGCGGGACGACCTCGCTCTACCACTACCTGCGCCAGCACCCGCAGGTGTTCATGAGTCCCGTCAAGGAGACCAACTTCTTCTCCTACGACGGCCCGGACCGCGAGCGGTCGCTCGACGGGGGGGCGAGCGATCAGCCGGTGCGGACGCTCGCGGGCTACGCCGGGCTGTTCGCGCGGGCCGGAGGCTTCACCGCGGTCGGCGAGGCCTCGCCGCGGTACCTGTACCACCCGCAGGCCGCGGAGCGCATGCGGGCGCTGATCCCCGAAGCACGGCTCGTCGCGCTGTTTCGCGACCCGGTCGAGCGGGCGTATTCGAGCTACCTCGCGTACGTGCGCGACGGCAGCGAGCGGCGCAGCTTCCTCGAGGCGGCGCGCGACGAGATCGAAGGCCGCAACCCGCCGTCCTGGGGCGGCAAGTGGTGCAGCGTGCGCTCCGGGCTGTACCACGCCTGCGTGTCCCGCTACCTTCAGCTGTTTCCGCGCGAGCGGATCCGCCTGTTCCTGCAGGACGACCTGCGGCAGGAGCCGGCGGAGGTGTTGCGGGATGTCTTCACGCTCGTCGGTGTGGACCCCGCGTTCGAGCCGGACGTGTCGATCCGCTACAACAAGTCCGGCCTGGCGCGGAGCAAGGTCGTCCATCGCCTGACGGGCAAGAATCGCGTCACCTTGGCGCTCAAGCGCGTGCTTCCCGGAGCCGTGCGGAAGCCGGTGTTCGCGCTGTGGATGAAGCTGATCGCGAGCAATTTCGAACGGCCGCACGTGCCGCCCGAAGCGCGGCGGATGCTCGTCGCCTACTACCGGGACGACGTGCGCCGCTTCCAGGAGCTGATCGGTCGCGACCTGTCCGCGTGGCTCGCGCCGGAGACGCCGGCGAGCGGCGGAACCCGGGAAGCGCCCGGCATCTCCGGTTGAAGCCGCCTCGACCGCGAGCCCGAAAGGCGAGCGCACCCTGCTCGGCCGGGCCGCGCACGACGCGGCCGTCACCCATCGACCTCGCCGCACCGGGCGAGGCGCTCGAGGAAGCGTGCGACGGCCGCGGGCGAGGGCAGGCGGCGATTCGCGAAGGTGCGGCGCCGAGCGCGTCCGACGCGCACGGCGATTCCGAAGCGACGCGTGGCCCGGAACAGATCCTCGTCCGTGCGGTCGTCGCCGAGCGCGACGAAGCTCGGATCCGGACGCCGGCCGGGGGCGGGAAGCGTCGACAGGCGTTCGACCACTCGTCCCTTGTGGCAGCCCGCCGGCCGGATCTCGATCACGCGCTTGCCGCGCAGCGTCTCGAAGCCGTCGAGCCCCTGCTCCTCCAGCAGACGGCGCACCGCCCGCCGCCAGGCCGCGAGCCGCGCGGGAGCGACCCCGCGGTCGTGGAACGCGATGCCGGCCGGCTTGGGCTCGATCCGCGCGCCGGGGAAGGTGCGCGCCAGCCGCTCGCCCTCCCGCGCGAGCCGCGCCAGCCGGTCGCGCAGCACGCGGGGCAGGAACGGGCGCCGCCCGTCCTCCAGCCCGTGGCTGCCGTGGATCCGGATGCCGCGCACGGGAAGCATCCGTCGCGCATCCGCAGCGGGCCGACCGGTGACGATCGCGATCGTCCAGCCCCGGGCGACGAGCCGGCGCAAGGACCCGAGCACGGACGGTGGAACCCGCGCGGCTTCCGGCGTCGGCGCGATGGGCGCGAGCGTGCCGTCGAGATCGAGCAGCAGCGTGCGGCATGCGCCCCGCTCGCGCGCGGCCCGCCCCACCTCGTCGGCCAGGGCCGCGGCCCGGTCGCGACCGGCCCTCAAGCCTCGAGATCTCGCAGCGCCTCGGCGGCGACCCGCTCCGAGGTCGGCGCGTAGCCCAGACAGCGGCCGGCCCAGCGGTGGACCGGATTCGACCGCACGCGCTCGCGCAGCGCCGCCATCCGCGCCCGTCGCTCCTGCGGGTCCATCTCGAACGCGCGGTCGAGCGCGCGGCAGAAGCCCTCGATGTCGTACGGGTTGACCACGAGGGCCTGCTGGCAATGGGCGGCGATGCCGGCGAACTCGCTCAGCACGAGCACGCCGCTCTCGTCCACGCGGGAGGCCGCGAACTCGGCCGCCACCAGGTTCATCCCGTCGCGCAGCGGCGTGACGAGCGCCGCGTCCGCCGCGAGATAGTGCGCGACCAGCTCCTCGCGCTCCAGGGCGCGGTAGCGGTAGTGGATGGGGACCCAGCCCGAATGGCCCAGCTCGCCGTTGATGCGGCCGACCTCGCGGTCGATCTCGCGCTTCATCTGCCGGTACTGCTCGACCTGGTTGCGGCTCGGGACGAGCACCTGCAGCAGCACGACCCGGCGGTCGAACCGCGGGCGCGAGGAGAGGAACTGCTCGACCGCGAGCAGTCGCTCGCCCACGCCCTTGGTGTAGTCCAGGCGATCGGCGCTGAACAGGATGCGGCGGTTGCCGTGCGCCTCGCGGATCCGCCGGCTGCGCTCCAGGACGGAGGGCAGCGACGCCACGCGCTCGAAGTCCTCGACGTCGATGCCGATCGGGGCGACCAGGACCCGCGTCTGCCGCTCGCCGCGCGCGAGGCGGATCGCGCCTTCCGGGCCGCTCGGCCCGACCTCGACGCCGAGGATCTGCCGCGCGGACTCCACGAAGTTGTTGCGGTACAGCTCGGTGTGGAACGCGACGCTGTCGCTGGCGAGCAGCCCCTCGAGCAGCTCCTCGCGCCAGGGCAGGGCGCGGAACACCTCGGCCGGCGGGAACGGGATGTGCAGGAAGAAGTCGACCGTGCCCTCGAAGCCGAGCTGCCGCAGGAACAGCGGGACGAGCAGCAGGTGGTAGTCGTGGACCCAGGCCCGGCCGCCGGCGCCGGCCTTGGCCGCGGTGACCTCGGCGAAGCGCCGGTTGACGCGCAGGTAGATCGCGTGATCCTCCGGCTCGAACACGCTGCGCTCGAGAAAGCCGTGGAACAGCGGCCACAGGCAGCGATTGGCGAAGCCGTGGTAGTAGCGCGCCAGCTCGCGCTCGGAGAGCGGGACGCCCAGCAGGCGCACCCCGCCCGGCGTCTCGCAGACGAGCGGCCGGGACATCTCGGCGACGACGGCCGCGTGCGACGGGTGTACCGTGCCGTCCCACCCGACCCACGAGCCGCCGAGCCGGGACAGCGCGGGCTCGACCGCGTTGACCAGGCCGCCGACGTTGCGCTTCGGCGACCGGCCCCCGCCGTCGCGGCGCAGGTCGTACGGCAGGCGGTTCGAGACGACGACGAGCGGTCCCGCCGGACGGCTGCCGCTCCTCGGCGGTCGGTCCCCGACGTCGAGCGCTGGTTGCATTCGACTCCTCTCGCCGCGCTCGACGTCCCGGCCGACGCGACCCTGTGCGTAGCGACTGGCTGGATTCTAACGCGATGATCGGCAAGACACAAGCGTTCTTCGTCGTGACCGCGCACACAGCGGGACATCGCGATCGTGCGCTTGCGCCGCCGCGCCTCGGTGAGCGCTCAAGGACAGGTCGCGCCCGTGCGCGGCGTCCCGTTCGAACGGGAGCCGAGGGTCGAGCCGCACCCGTTCGTGACGCGCACGAGGTAGACGAGCAGCTCTCCCGCGACCGGTTCCAACAGGTCGGTCGCGCTCAGGTCCGTCTCGCCGCTTTCGACACAGCTGGCGCCGGCGAAGTCGGTCGCGTCCACGCCGCGCAGCAGATCGTAGGTGACGCCCGCGGCACCGGGCTGCGCCGGTGCGAGCCAGACCAGGTTGCCGGCAGGCTCCCGGCTCAACCGCAGCTGCTGCGCGGGCGAGGGCGCCGACCACAGCGCGGGGTCGGCGGCGGCGCAGTCCTGCCCGTTGGACACCCCGTCCCCGTCGCCGTCCAGGGCCGCCAGCTCGGCGCACCAGTCGAGGAACCGCTCGAGCACCGCACGGCGGTTCGCGGCACCGAACACACCCTCGAGGCCGAAGCCCCAGAACGTGGTGCGGTAGACCCCGGTGTCCCGATCGACTCCCGCGCTTCCGACCGAGCCGTCGAACGCGACCGCGGCCGACGGACCGGGAACCAGGATGTCGGTGCGGTTGGTGTACGGGAAGACCAGCGAGTACGGGCCCAGGCCGGCGAATACCGGCGGCCGCCCTTCGACGGTGAGCTGCGCAGCGTCGTCGGTGAACGACGCCACGCCGAGATGGCTCTGCATGAACGGCGTCAGCCCGCGCGCCCGGGCGTAGTCCTGGCTCGCCACGAGCAGGCAACCGCTGGCGTCGAGCCACGCCGTCAGGGCGTTCTCCCCCGCCGCCCCGGGCCCCGAGCTGGGGCCGAGGGAATCGCCGGTGAGCCAGATCACCGTCGGGAAGGGGGCGAGCGCGGCGGCGTCCGGCTCGTCGTCGGAGCCGCCCGTGTCCCAGGTCGCGTAGCTCCACCCCAGCGCGTCCAGCGCCGCGGTGTAGGCAAGCCGCACGTCCGGGGAGCCGTCGTCGTCGTCCACGAGCAGGATCGGCGGGTAGCCGAGCGTGCGGAAGGTCGCCGGCGCGGAAGGCAGGCCGGTACCGCACGCGTTCACCGCGCTGACCCGCCAGTGGTAGGTGGTGTCGTAGGTGAGGGGGACGGTCACGCCGTGACTCGCGGTGGACGACGCAGCGGAGTAGACGATGGAAGCGAAACCGGCGTCGGTGGCCAGCTCGACCAGGTAGCCGGCGGCGGTCGGGACCGGGGTCCAGCTCAGCAGCGGCTGGAGCGGCTGGTCCGTCGCCCCGTCGGCCGGCGCGATCAGTTGCGGCGGCCCGGGCAGCTCGCCGGCCACGACGAGGGTCACGTCCCGCTCGTGCGCGAGAATGCCGTCCGTCCCACGCACGACGAACGGATGCTCCCCGCGCGCGAGACCGGTCGTGGTGACGGTCATCTCGCTCTGGCCCGGGGCGTCCACGGGATTGACGTTGAACGCGGCCATGGCCGCCGCGGGCAGGCCCTCCGCGCTGAGGGTCACGTCCCCGCTGTAGCCGAACGTCACGGTCACGTCGACCAGGGTGGCGCCACTTCCCGGGTCGCAGATCTCGATCGTGTCGTCCTCGACCTCGATGCCGAAGTCCGGCATGTCGAGCGTGGTGCGCAGCACGAACAGGCCCTGCTCGATCCCGCTCACGATCACCACACCGTTCGTGAAGTAGGGATACGTGCTCCAGGCGCCGTTGAAGTTGGCGCTGTTGCTCGCGGGGTAGATGTCGAAGTAGGCGACCTCGCTGAGCTGTCCCGCCGCGATCGCGGCCAGATCGAGCACGCGCAGGCCCGCGCGGTAGTTGGCCTCGTAGGCCCGGCCCTGGTACACGTACAGGTTGTGGTCGATCGCCGCCGTCGGGCCCTGGTAGACGCCGCTGACGAACGGGCCGTCGAGGTTCGACACGTTCCAGACGCGGGTCCACGTGTTGTGGCCGAACTGCTGCTCGTCCAGCTCGTCGTCCAGCAGGAAGTGGACGTGGTCGTCGGTCAGCCAGCCCTGGTGCGTGTAGCCGCTGCCGGAGTAGGAGGTCCGGGAGAGCTGGATCGGGTTGCTCTTGTTCGTCACGTCGACGATGGTCAGGGTGTCCTCGTTCGAGCTGAAGCAGATCTCGTGGTTCGAATACGCCGTGTCGGGGCCGTGGTAGATCACGCACTGCGTCTCGTGCGTGTAACCGTCCTGGCCCACGCAGCCGGCAAAGACCGGCAGCGCCGGGTTCTGGATCTTGACCACGTGCAGGCCGCCGGAGCAGGTATTCGAGCCGGCCACGTAGGCGAAGCCCGTCTGCTCGTTGACGGCGATCGTGTGGGCGGTGCCGAAGCCGGCGTAGTGCGCGGTCTCGCCGAAGGTCACGGGCGGGTTGGTCACGTCACGCAGCTGCCGCAGGTCGAACACCTGCATCCCGTGGCCCGAGGCCTCGCTGACGATGAACGCGTGGTTCGCGTGGACCTTGATGCCGCGCCAGATCGAATCGACCGTGTGCGGCGGCAGGTTGCCCAGGTAGATCGGGCTCGCGGGCTCGGTGATGTCCACGAACGACGTGCCGCTCGAACGGCCCATCAGCGCGTATTCACGCCCCGTCAGCGGGTCGATCCAGCCCCAGCAGTCGTTGCCCGTCCCGCCGCCGATCGAGGAGTTCGGCAGGAACGCCATCAGGTCCACGTTCGAGCACGGATAGCCCCCGGCCGAGCCCCCGCTGCAGGCGGTGGAGCCCCGGGGCGCGAGGTCTTCGGACGGAAGCTGGTCGGCCAGCACGCGGCGCATGTGGGCTGCGGCCGCCGCGCTGCCCTGTGCCGATCGCTGCGGCCGATCGTCGCGTTCCTCGTCGGACCGCACGACCCCCGGGCCGGAAACGGCGGCGACCGAGACGAGGACGGAGCACGCCAGCAGTCGGCCACGGGTCGAGCGGCGCATGAGCTTCACCTCCGGGAACCCTCTCTATACTCCGGCTTGCCGGACGGGGCCAGCGGCCCGCCGCGTGGGTGTGGAGTCGTGTAGGATCGAATGCGGTGAATCCGACGACCGATCCGCAAGGCTGCTCGCCGGGCTCCCGCCCCGGAGTGCCCAGACGACGCGGCGGGCGTGAACTGCGCCAGGCGCTGGAATTCGACCGTTCGCCACAGGAGAACCGCCATGGATCCGCCGACCGCTTCCACGGTGCGTGCGCTCGTCGCCTCGCTCTGCGTCGCCGGGCTGCTCGGGCCCGTGCTCGCCGCTCGCGGAGCGGATGAGCGCCCGCCGGCCGTCACCGAGACCGTGCAAGTCACCGCCACGCGCGAGCCCGAGCCCGTGGACCCCGAGCCGGCTGCGATCACGATCGTCAGCGGTGCCGAGCTGCGCCAGACCGGTGCCCGGGACCTCGCGACCGCCCTCGCGCTCGTCGCCGGCCTCTCCGTGAGCGCGGGCGGAGACGGCGGCCCCGCCGGCTCGGTTCCGGAGTTGTGGGGTCTGCGTGAATTCGACGCGTTTCTCCTGGTCGTGGACGACGTGCCGTGGGGCGGCGCGTTCAACCCGGCGCTCGCCAGCCTCGATCTCAACGGTGTCGAACGGATCGAGATCCTGCGCGGTGCGGCGCCCGTGATGTACGGCGCCACGTCGTTCATCGGGGTGATCCACGTGTTGCACCACCGGGCGGGCGAGGGCGAGCCCGGGCTCGGTCTCGCGAGCGGCAATCACTCGACCGGCGGCGCGTCGGTCTACCTGCCGCTGGATGGCGCGGACGGCTATCGCCAATCGTTCGGTGCCAACGTGGATCGCGTGGGGCTCGCGGATGACGACGCCGGATTCGATCGCGCCCACGTGCTCTACCGGGGTCTGGCCCGGGCTGCCGGCGGAAGCGTCCGGATCGACTTCGACGGCACGCTGCTGCGCCAGGACCCGGCGAGCCCGCGCCCGCGCGAGGGTGCGATGCTCAGCCCCCTCGTCCCGGTCGATACGAACAACAACCCCGAGGATGCCAAGCTGGACGAGGACCGCATCCAGCTCGTCGGCGGATACGAACGCGAGGTCGGCGGTGGTGAATGGTCGACGACGCTGGCCATCACGCGGGTGGAGCGGGACATCGTCCGCGGCTTCCTCTCCGACCTGTCGGAGGCCGCCGACCCGAATGCGGCCGGCTTCAGCCAGGAGCAGGACGAAACGGGGCTGTACGTCGACAGCCATTTCGGCTTCAAGCCCTGCGCGGCGACGCGCATCGTGGCCGGGCTCGACTGGCTCCACGGCAAGGGCGAATCCGAGGGGCGGAACTTCGCCTACCACGTGAACCTCGACGGCTCGGACGCTCCTTCGAGCTCCAACCAGACGATCGAGGAGCGCGTCGACCTCGAGGACGAGCGCGACTTCTCCGGCCTCTACGCCCAGGTGGAGTGGACCCCGGGCGAGCGTTGGCTGTTCCAGGCCGGCGCGCGCCTGAATCACACCGAAGAGGAGCGGAGAGCGCAGGTGGAACCGGGCTCTGCGGGGGGAGAAGAAGGCGAGCAAGGGGGTGGGGAGGATTCGGCGAGTGAGACGCGGGCCAGCGGCACGGCCGGCGCGAGCTTTCGTGTCTGGCGGATCGACGCCGACTCGTTGTGGATCTTCGCCGACTACCGCGCCGCGTTCAAGCCGGCGGCGATCGATTTCGGCCCGGAGGGTGAGCCGACGCTTCTCGAGCCGGAGACGGGACGGAGCTGGGAGCTCGGCCTGAAGGGTCATCACCTCGGCGGCCATCTGGACTGGCTCGCGAGCGCCTTCCGCATGGACCTCGAGGATCTGGTGACGAGCACCGTCGTGGACGGCCTGCCCGCCCTCGTCAACTCCGGCAAGCAGCGGCTCGAGGGCGTCGAGGTCGAGCTCGGGCATCTCGTCCGCTCCGACCTGCGCTGGCAGATCGCCTACAGCCACCACGACGCCGAGTTCCGCGACTTCGTGCAGTCGTTCGACGGCGTGCCGACCCAGCTCGCCGGCAACCGTCTCGAGATGTCCGCCGAAGACCTGACGGGGCTGGGATTCGTCTACTTTCCGCACCACGGCTTCATCGGTTCCGTTCTCGTCAACTACGTGGGCGACCGCTTCCTGAACAAGCGCAACACGGCACCGGCCGACGACTACACGACGTGGTCCGCGGGTCTCGGCTTTCGATCCGATGGGTGGCAGGTGCGGCTCGACGGCTACAACCTCAACGACACCCGCCCGCCCGTGGCCGAGAGTGAGCTGGGGGACGCGCAGTACTACATCCTGCCGTCGAGGAGCGTGATCTTGCACCTCGACCTGACCTGGGGCGGCTAGCGTCAGCCCCTTCCTTCCCGACCTGGGCCGATCGCCGCGACAACGCGCGGGGAGGTCTGGACGGCGCAGGTCGCGGCCCGACCGCAGCCACGATCCGCCCGGGTCGGATCGAGCTGCGGTGGGGCGCCGCGAGCGAAGCGACCGAGCTAGTTCAGCTTCTTCAGCTCGACGCGGCGGTTGCGCGCCCGGCCTTCCGCCGTCTCGTTGTCGCCGACCGGTGCCGACTCGCCGTAGCCCTTGGCCACGAGGCGCGCGGCGTCGATGCCCTGGCTCACCAGATAGTCGCGGACCGACTCGGCGCGCCGCTGCGACAGCTCGAGGTTGTGGGCGTCGCTGCCGGAGGCGTCGGTGTGGCCCTCGATCTCGACCTTGATCTCGCTCCAGGCGCGCAGCGACGCGGCGACGGAGTCGAGCGTCTCCCTCGACTCCGGCGCGAGCTTGGCGCTGTCGGTCTCGAAGGTCACGCCCTCGAGCACCAGCTTGGCCTTCTCGACGAACAGCGGCGCGCAGCCCTTCTCGTCGACCGTGCGTCCGGCCGGCGTGCCGGGGCATTGATCGAGGCCGTCGCACAGGCCGTCGCCGTCCTCGTCCTGGGGGCAGCCCGTGGCGTCGACGGCGCAGCCCTTGACCGTGCCGCGGCACTTGTCCTCGCAGTCGATCACCCCGTCGCCGTCCTCGTCGGTCGGGCAGCCGGTGGCGTCGACCGGACACTTCGCGGCCGTGCCGGCGCAGGTGTCGACACCGTCGCACACGCCGTCGCCGTCCTCGTCCTTGGCGCAGCCCTGCTCGTCGACCGCGCAGCCCTGCGGCGTGCCGGGGCACTTGTCGTTGCAGTCGATCACGCCGTCCAGGTCCGTGTCGAGCGGACAGCCCCGCTCGTCGACCGGGCATCCCGCGCCGGTGTCGGGACAGGCGTCGAGCCCGTCCCACACGCCGTCGCCGTCGCCGTCGAGCGGGCAGCCGCGCACGTCGACCACGGCGCCCTGCGGCGTGCCGGCGCACTTGTCCCTGCGGTCCCGCACGCCGTCGCCGTCGCCGTCGGCCGGCGGACCGCCGCCCCAGCCGAAGACGGCGCCGAGCGTGGCCTCGACGTTGCCCTGCGACTCCTCGATCTTCGCCCCCAGGTCGGTGTGCACGAAGCGGGCGTCGAAGCGCAGACCGAAGTTCTGCAGGTAGTACCAGCGCAGGCCGGCGCCGACGTTCGCTCCGGGGTCGTTGGAGTCGACCTTGGCGATCTCCGTGCTCTCGAGCCCCAGGCCGGCCGTGAGGAACGGCCGGAAGCGCCGCCCGCGCAGGAAGTTGTACAGGATGTTGCCACGGTACGACGTGATGTCGAGGCCGGCTCCGAGGGAGTTCTCGCTCGACAGCTGCTGGTAGGAGAACTCGAAGCTCCAGTTGGGCGAGAGGAACGCGCCCAGGCGACCGCCGTACAGCAGGTCGTCGTCGGGCTGGAACGTGCCGTAGTCGTCGAGCAGGCCTTGACCGGCGTACAGCCCCAGCTCGGCGCTGTCCGCGTCGCCCGGGACCGCTCGTGCGGGCGAGAACGCCAGGGCCGGTGCGAGCACCGCGGCCGCGATCGTCAGTCGAAGCTTCGCGCTGCCGTTCATTCGTTCCCCTCTCGCGGTCCACCGTCCGCCGCGAGCCCGGAGTGTACAACAAGCGGGCCCCGCCGGAGGAAACCGGCCCGCCGCGGGCGCTCCGTGCCGGCGCCGCGAGCCCGCGTCGGGGAGCGCGGGGCCGCGGTGGCACCTGCCGAGGCGAGGCCGTATAACTGCTCCACCTGCGGTTTCCCTCGGGATCCACCATGGTCCAGCAGCGGCTGAGCGTCCTCCTCCTGTTCGGGACCCGTCCCGAGGTGATCAAGCTCGCGCCGCTCGTCGGCCGCCTCGGGCGCGACGAGCGGTTCCGCCTGCGGCTGGTCGTGACCGCGCAGCACCGGGAGATGATCGACGGACTGCTCGAGCTGTTCTCGATCCGCCCCGACCACGACCTGCAGGTGATGCGGCCGGAGCAGAGCCTGACCGACATCTCGCGGCACACGCTGGCCGGGCTCGATCCCGTGCTCCGCGACGAGCGCCCGGACCTGCTGCTGATCCAGGGCGACACCACGTCGGCGTTCAGCGGCGCGCTGGGCGCGTTCCACCGGCAGGTCCCGGTCGGTCACGTCGAGGCCGGGCTGCGCTCGCACGACCGGCAGCACCCCTATCCCGAGGAGACCAACCGGCGGCTGATCTCGGTGCTCTCCGACCTGCACTTCGCACCGACCGCGAGCGCCGAGCGCAACCTGCTGAGCGAGGGGATCGACCCGCGCGGAATCTTCGTCACCGGCAACACGGTGATCGACGCCCTGCGCGAGATCCATCGCCGCAACGGAGCCGCGCTCGAGCGCCACCTCGCTCCGGCGAGCCTCGCCGGGCGCCGGCTGGTGCTGGTCACGGCCCACCGGCGCGAGAGCTTCGGCGGAGCGCTGGCCGAGCTGTGCCACGGCCTGCGCCAGCTGGTGACGGCTTACCCCGACCTGCTCGTGCTGTACCCGGTGCATCTCAACCCGGCGGTGCGGCGCGCGGTGCTGCCGATCCTCGGCGGTCACGAGTGCATCCGCCTGGTCGATCCGCTACCCTACGAGGCCTTCGTCGAGGCCATGTCGCGCTCGCACCTGATCGTCACCGACTCGGGCGGCGTGCAGGAGGAGGCACCGTCCTTGGGCAAGCCGGTGCTCGTGTTCCGCAAGGTGACCGAGCGCGGGGAGGGCGTGGCCGCACGCGGGGCGAAGCTCGTCGGCCTGAGCCGCGAGCGGCTGGTCGAGGAGGCGTCGCGGTTGCTGGACGACCCGGACGCCCATCGCGAGATGACCCGCAGCCGCGACCTGTACGGGGACGGCCAGGCCTCGCGGCGGATCGTCGAGGCGATCCTGCACCACTTCGGGCGCGGCGAGCGGCCCGATCGCTTCGCCCCGGCCGAAGCCGGCTGAGCGGATCGAGGAGCGAGCATGCGGCTACCGAGCGACGCCGACGCGAGCGGCCGCGACCTCGGCCCGGAGGAGCTGGAGCGGCTGCGCCAGGTGGTCGAGTCCGGCACGCTGAACTGCACCCGCGGCACGGCGGTCAAGGAGTTCGAGCGCCGGTTCGCCGAGCGCTACGGCGTCGGCTTCTGCCGCGCCACGACCTCCGGCACGGCGAGCATCCACACCGCGATCGCCGGGATCGACCCCGAGCCGGGCGACGAGATCATCACCTCGCCGATCACCGACGTCGGGGCGATCGCCCCGATCCTCTATCAGACGGCGATCCCGGTGTTCGCGGACGTCGATCCGGCGACCTACAACGTCACGGCCGAGACGATCGCCCCGCGCATCACGCCGCGCACGCGGGCGATCATCGTCACCCACCTGTTCGGCAACCCGTGCCGGATGGGGCCGATCCTGGCGCTCGCCCGCGAGCGCGGTCTGCCGCTGATCGAGGATGCGGCGCAGGCGTTCCTCGCGGAGTGCGACGGCCGGCTGGTCGGCACGCTCGGCGACATCGGCTGCTTCAGCCTGCAGCAGGGCAAGCACATGACGAGCGGCGAGGGCGGGATCGTCATCGCCGCCGGCGAGCGCTACTCGCGCCGGATGTGGCTGTTCGTCGACAAGGCCTGGGGCTACGGCGACCCGCAGCCGGACCACTCCTTCCTGGCGCTGAACTACCGCATGACCGAGCTGCAGGGGGCGGTCGCCTTGGCCCAGCTCGACAAGCTGGAGCGGGCGGTGGCGCGGCGGGTCCACGCCGCCGAGAGGCTGACCGAGAGGCTGCGCGGCGTTCCCGGGATCCGCACGCCGGAGACGACGCCGGGGTGCAAGCACACCTACTGGAAGTACGCGCTGCGCGTGGACGAGGCGCGGATCGACGGCGGGGTGGACGCCTTCTCCGCGCGGCTCAAGGACCTGGGCGTGCTCAACGCCCCGCGCTACATCCAGAAGCCGGCGTTCCTGCTCCAGCTGTTCCGCGAGCGCAACACGTTCGGCAAGAGCGGGTTCCCCTTCGTCGGCCCGCACCGCGCCGGCCTGCCGCCGGTGCGCTACGATCCGGCCGAGTACCCCGGCGCCGCCGCGGCGCTGGCCGGCGTCGTCGTGCTCCCGATCAACGAGCGCTACGGCGACGAGCACGTCGATTACGTGGCGCGGCGGATCGCCGAGGCGGCGCGCGCGCTGGAGCGGCCGGCACGATGAGTCGTGCCGAGCGCTTGACCTTCGGCCTGGTGGGCTGCGGGCGGATCGCGCACACGCATCTCGACGCGATCGTCGGCACGGCGGAGTGCCAGCTCGTCGGCGTGGCGGACGTGCGCGAGGAAGCCGCGCGCAGCGTCGCCGAGCACTACCAGTGCCCGGCCCACGACGACCCGCGGTGTCTGCTCGACGGCGGCCGGCTCGACGCCGTGGTCGTCTGCACGCCGCCGGCGAGCCACGGCGAGATCGCGGGGTTCTTCCTCGACCACGGCGTCCACGTGCTGTGCGAGAAGCCGCTGGCGGTGACGACCGCCGAGGGCGAGCGCCTCGTCGCCCGCGCCGCGAGCGCCGGCCGGCTGCTGATGATGGCCTCCAAGTTCCGCTACGTCGACGACGTGATCCGCGCCAAGGGCATCGTCGATTCGGGGATCCTGGGCAACGTGATCCTGTTCGAGAACGTCTTCTGCAGCAAGGTCGACATGCGCGAGCGCTGGAACTCGCGGCGCGACGTCGGCGGCGGCGGGGTCCTGATGGACAACGGCACGCACTCGGTGGACATCGCGCGCTACCTGCTCGGCCCGATCGTCAAGGTCCAGGCCGAGGAGGGGCGGCGGATCCAGGACCTGGACGTGGAGGACACCTGCCGCCTCTATCTGCGGACCGCCGGGGGGGCGATGGGCGCCGTCGACCTGAGCTGGTCGCTGCACAAGGAGCGCGACGCCTACATCGAGATCTTCGGGCCCGACGGCGTGCTGTCGATCGGCTGGAAGGGGTCGAAGTACCGCCAGAGCGAGAAGCTCGGCTGGGTCGCCTTCGGCCACGGCTACGACAAGGCGGCGGCGTTCGCGCGGCAACTGCGCAACTTCGTCGGCTCGATCCGCGGGCGCGAGGCGCCGCTGATCAACGCCGAGGACAGCCTGGAGTCGGTGCGCGTGATCGAGGCCGCCTACCGCTCGCTCGAGATGGACAAGTGGGTCGAGGTGTCCGCCGCCGGCGGCGCCGGGCGGGCCGGCGGATGAGCCCGGGCGAGCCCGTCGTCACGGGGGCGCGCATCCACCCCAGCGCGATCCTCGAGCACGGGGTGCGGATCGGACCCGGCACCAGCGTGTGGGACAGCGTCCACATCCGGCACTCGGCGACGATCGGCGAGCAGTGCATCATCGGCGAGAAGAGCTACATCGCCTACGGCGTGTCGATCGGAGACCGCGTCAAGATCAACGCCTTCGTCTACGTCTGCGCGGGGGTGACGATCGAGGACGGCGTGATGATCAGCGCCGCCACGACCTTCACCAACGACCGCTTCCCGCGGGCGACGACGCCGGACCTGCGCCGGCTGCGCCCCTCCGAGCCGGACGACAGCACGCGGCCGACGCTGGTGCGCGAGGGGGCGACGATCGGCGCCGGCTGCACGATCGGCTGCGACCTGACGATCGGGCGCTTCGCGATGGTCGGCATGGGCTCGCTCGTGACGCGCAGCGTCGGGGACTTCCAGCTCGTGCTGGGCAGCCCGGCGCGAGCCGTGGGCGCGGTCTGCCGCTGCGGCCAGGTCGTGGCCCGCTTCGCGGGCGGCGCCCGCGAGCCGCGCGAGGCGGGGTGTCCGGCGTGCGGGCTGCGCTACCGGATCGCGGGGATGCAGATCGCCGAGCTGGACCCGCCGGTCCGCTGATCCGCGCGATGGCGCACTGGGGCATCGTCGGCGGCGGCCTGCTGGGCATGACGCTGGCGCACCGGCTGCGGCAGCGCGGCGAACGGGTCACGCTGTTCGAGGCCGGCGCGGGGCTCGGCGGGCTGGCCTCGGCCTGGTCGATCGGCGGCGCGGTGTGGGACCGGCACTACCACGTGATCCTGCTCTCCGACTCGCACCTGCGCGCGCTGCTGGCCGAGATCGGCCTGGCGCACGAGACACGCTGGTCGAGCGCGAAGAGCGGCTTCTACGTCGGCGGCGAGCTGCACTCGATGTCGAACGTGCTCGAGTTCCTGCGTTTCCCGCCGCTCAACCTGCTGGAGAAGCTGCGGCTGGCGGCGACGATCCTCTACGCCTCGCGCATCCGCGACTGGCGGCCGCTCGAGCGCGTGCTGGTCGCGGACTGGCTGCGGCGCTGGTCGGGCGCGGGCACCTGCGAGAAGATCTGGCTGCCGCTGTTGCGCGCCAAGCTCGGTGACTGCTACCGGCGAACGTCGGCGGCGTTCATCTGGGCCACGATCGCCCGGATGTACGCCGCGCGGCGCAGCGGGGCGAAGCAGGAGGTGTTCGGCCACGTCGCGGGCGGCTACGCGCGGATCCTGGAGCGCTTCACCGAGGTGCTGCGCGGCGCGGGCGTCGAGATCGTGCTCGAGACCCAGGTCGATGCGGTGCGGTCCGGCGGCTCCGGCCGGCTCGGCGTGGCCCTCGCCGCCGGCGGCGTGCGCGAGTTCGACCGCGTCGTGCTCACCGTCCCCGCGCCGCTCGTGCCACGCCTCGTGCCCGACCTGACGCGCGAGGAGGCCGCGGCGCTGGACCGCATCGAGTACGTCGGAATCGTCTGCGCCTCGCTGCTGTTGCGCCGCTCGCTGTCCGACTACTACATCACCAGCATCACCGAGTCGTGGGTGCCGTTCACGGCCGTGATCGAGATGTCGGCGCTCGTCGGCCGCGAACCGTTCGGCGGCAACTCGCTGATCTACCTGCCGCGGTACGCCTCGCCGCAGGACGCGGTGTTCGAGCGCCGCGACGACGAGCTGGAGCGGACCTTCGTCGACGCGCTGCGGCGCATGCATCCCGGGCTCGGGGCGGACGACGTCGTCGCCTTCCGCGTGTCGCGTGCCCGCCACGTCTTCGCGCTGCCGACGCTCGGTTACTCCGCCGCCCTGCCGCCGACCACGACCTCGGTTCCGGGTCTGCACGTCGTCAACTCGGCCCACATCGTCAACGGGACCTTGAACGTCAACGAGACGGTGCAGCTCGCCGAGCGGATGCTGCCCGCGCTTCTGGCCGAGGCCGGCGCGGGCGGCCCGATCCCGGCCGCCGGGGTCCGCCCGTGACGCCCCGCCCCGCGGCCAGCATCTCGCTCGATCTCGACAACCAGTGGGCCTACATGAAGACCCACGGGGACCCGGGCTGGGAGGCGTTCCCCTCGTACCTCGACCGCTTCGTGCCGCACGCGCTGGACGCGCTGCGCGGCCTGGGTCTCGAGATCACCTTCTTCGTCGTCGGGCAGGACGCGGCGCTCTCGCCCCATCGCGACGCGCTGCGCGCCCTCGTCGCCGCCGGACACGAGCTGGGCAACCACTCGTTCCACCACGAGCAGTGGATCGACACCTTCTCCCGCGAGCGCATCCGGCGCGAGCTGGCCGACGCGGCCGACGCGATCGACGCCGCCACCGGCCGCCGGCCGGTGGGCTACCGCGGCCCGGGGTTCAGCTGGAACGCGGAGCTGCTGGACGCCCTGGCCGAGTCGGGATACCTGTACGACGCCTCGACCTTTCCGACCTACATCGGCCCGCTCGCCAGACGCTATTATCTCCGGCGGTCGTCGGTCGCCGGGGAGGAGATGGCCAAGCGCGGGAAGCTGTTCGGCGGGGTGGGCGAGGGGCGGCGGCCGCTCAAGCCCTACCTGTGGCGGCTCGGCTCCGGCCGGACGCTGCTCGAGATCCCGGTGACGACCGTGCCGCTGGTCCGGACGCCGTTCCATCTCAGCTACCTGCTGTGGCTCAGCCGTTTCTCGCAGCGGTTGATGCTGATCTACCTGAGGGGGGCGCTCCGGCTGTGCCGCCTGACCGGCACCGAGCCGAGCTTCCTGCTGCACCCGCTCGACCTGCTCGGGGCCGAGCAGGTTCCCGCGCTCGCCTTCTTCCCCGGGATGGACCTCGGCGCGGACCACAAGCTCGCGGTCTTCCGCCGCGTGCTGGGCGAGATCGGCGCCCGCTTCCGGCCGGTCAGCATGAGCCGGCACGCCCGCGAGCTGCTCGCCCGGAAGCTCCCCTTCCGCGCCGTCGACGCGCCGCCGCCGCAGGACGCGGCATGACCTCCCGCCGGCCGCCCGGCCCTCCCGCGTCGCGGCCGGAGCGCGCGGCGTGAGCCGGACCGCGCCGCCGGCCGCCCCCGCGCCACCGGGCGAGGAGACCCGGCCGCTGGTGTCGGTCCTCGTCGCCGCCTACAACGAGCAGGCGATCATCGCGGCCAGCCTGGGCCGCATCTGCGACACGATGCAGACGCTCGCCGCCCGCTACCGCTGGGAGCTGATCGTCGTCGACGACGGCTCGACCGACCGCACCGCGGAGCTGGCGCTGGACTTCGCCGCCTCGCGCGACAACGTCCGCGTGCTGCGCCACCCGATGAACTTCCATCTGGGCCAGGCGCTGCGCTATGGCTTCAACCAGAGTCGCGGCGAGTACATCGTGACCCTCGACGTCGACCTGTCGTACGCCCCCGAGCACATCGGGCCGCTGCTCGATCGCATGCGCGCCACGCGCGCCAAGATCGTCCTGGCCTCGCCCTACATGAAGGGCGGTCGCACGACCGCCGTGCCGTTCGTGCGGCGGATGCTCAGCCGCTGGGGAAACCGCTTCCTGGCGCTGACCGCGCGCGGCGTGAGCCCGAGCGGCGACGTCTCGACCCTCACCGGAATGACCCGCGCCTACGACGCGCGCTTCGTCCGTTCGCTCAGCCTGACGTCGACCGGGATGGAGATCAACACCGAGGTGCTGTACAAGGCGCTGATCCTCGGCGCGCGGATCGAGGAGATCCCGGGCCATCTCGACTGGAGCGCGCAGCGCAAGGCCCGGTCGCGCCGCATCTCCGGGATGCGGATCCCGCGCGGGATCATGCTCAGCCTGCTCACCGGCTTCATCATCCGGCCGTTCGCCTTCTTCATCGTCCCCGGGCTGCTGCTGCAGCTGATCTCGCTGTACGTCCTGGTCTGGATCGGGATCCACGTCGTGGGCCACTACCGCTCCGTGGTCGACGCCGGCGGGAATTTCGACCTCGTCGTGTCCGAAGCGCTGGCGCGGGCGTTCCAGCAGTCGCCGCACGCGTTCATCGTCGGCGGCATCACGCTGCTCTTGTCGCTGCAGCTGTTCGGCCTGGGTGTGCTGGCGCTGCAGCTCAAGCAATACTTCGAGGAGCTGTTCCATCTCGGCACCCGCGTCTACTCCAACACGCGCGAGCTGGAGCGGCTGCTGGCCGAGCGGCCCGCGGCGCCGGGCGCGGGCGCGGCCGATCCCGCGAAGCGAGGATGAGCGGCGGAGCCGGCGACCGCGCGGCCGGCTGTCCCCTGTGCGGCGGTCCGTCGCGGCGCCGCTTCGAGCGGCGCGGCTTCACGATCCGCGACTGCACGACCTGCGGGCACCGCTTCGCCGCGGGTGCGGTCGCCGCCGGTCACGTCGAGCGCGTCTACGGCGACGCCTACTTCCTCGACGGCGGTGCCGGCTACGCCGACTACCTGGGCGAGGAGCGGATCCTGCGCCGGCGCGGGCGCTGGTACGCGCGGCTGCTCGCCCGCCACCTGCAGCCGGGCACGGTGCTCGACGTCGGCTGCGCCGCCGGCTTCTGGCTCGCGGCCCTGGTCGAGTGCGGCTGGACCGGCCGCGGAATCGAGCCGAACGCCAGGCTGGCCGAGCACGCCCGCGCACGGCTCGGGCTCGAGGTCGAGCACGGAACGCTCGAGGGACTGCGGACCGACGCGCGGTTCGACCTGGTGGCGCTGATCCAGGTCCTGGCGCACTTCACCGATCCGCGGCGGGCGCTCGAGATCGCGGTCGAGCACATCCGGCCCGCGGGCCACCTGCTCGTCGAGGGCTGGAACCGCGAGAGCTGGACCGCCCGCTGCCTGGGCTCGCGCTGGCACGAGTACAGCCCGCCCAGCGTGCTCCACTGGTTCTCGCCCGCCGGCCTGCGCGAGCTGGGCGCAACGCTCGGCCTGCGCGAGATCGCCCGCGGCCGGCCGCGCCGGCGCATCGGCGCGCGGCACGCCAAGTCGCTGCTGCGCTACCAGCTCGAGGGGAGCGCGGCGGGACGGCTCCTCGTGCGCGCGATCGAGATCGTGCCCGACCGCCTGGTCCTGCCCTACCCGGCGGACGACCTGTTCTGGATGCTGCTGCGCAAGCAACAGCCGGCGCGGCCGGTCAGGGACGCAGGCGCGTGAAGCGGCCGTCACCGTAGAGCAGCAGCTCCCCGTAGTCGGCGCGCCGATCGGGGTCGAGCGTCAGGCGGTAGCGCAGCACGCGGGAGTCGGGATCGGAGGACACCAGCTCCGCGGACAGCGCGCCGCGGCGGATCCCGTCCGCGTCCCGCGCGAGCGCCGCCCGGAACGCGCGCCGGCTGCGGAACGAGACGATCAAATCGAGCGCGGAGTCGGCGCCGGCCACGACCCGCGTCGCGTAGTCCTGCGCGTGCGAGCATCTCAGGGCGTAGGCGATCTCGGGCCTGGTCGTGCCGAACAGCCGCAGCGCCGCGCGCAGGTCGCTGATGTGCATCAGGATGGCGCCGGAGGCCCGGTCGCCGCCGTAGTAGCGCGGGAGAGTGACGAAGGCGACGTGGCTCGGGCCGCCGCCCTCGGCCAGCGGCAGCCTGTCGATCGGCGTGGCGAGCGCCGTCTCGATCGCGCTCCGGACCACGTCGCCCGCGCGCCGGTAGAGGTCGTTGCGCTGGACCGTGCCGGCGGCCCCGGCGAGCACCAGCAGCAGCGGCACGACGCGGGATGCCCGCGGCAGACGCGGGCGCAGCGCCTGGAACGCGGCCACGGCCATCAGCACGGTGCCGACGTTGGAGATGAAGACGTACCGCCGCTGCAGCTGCAGATCGGCGTAGACCACCGGCAGCAGCGTGGTGGCGGCGATGGTCAGACCGAGGGCGAACAGCGCGGGCGCCCGCGAGCCGGCCCGGCGCGAACCGCAGAGCCACAGACACCGGACCCCGGCCGCGACCACCGCGAGCAGCGCGGCCCAGCCCAGCGCCTGCAGCCGCTGCAGCGCGGGCAGATCGACCCAGGCGAACGGAAACGGTACGCCGCTGATCAGCGCGTAGACCGCGAGGTCCGACGGCAGGAAGGCGCCGAGGTCGGGCGATTCGCCCTCGATCTTGGGTGACGTGCGTCCGACCACGAGGAGGCCCGCCCCGAACACGGCGAGAGCGGCGACCAGGAACAACAGCGCGATCGCGATCGCGCGCAACGCGGTACGGGCGAGCGAGTCCTCGCGGCGCCGGCAGAACAGGCACTCGAAGGCGGCGATCCACGCGGGCAGCGTCATCGCCGACTCCTTGGAGAGCCCGGCGAGGAACGCCGCGAGGAGCGAGCCCGAGAGCAGGGCGGCGCGCCCCGCCCACCCGGCGCGGCCGAGGCGCAACCGGGCGTACAGCCCGAGCGCGACCAGCGCCATCGCCGTCGCGATGACGTGCGATCTCCCGCAGAGGTTGGCGACCGCCTGGTCGTTCGCCGGATGGGTGAGGAACAGCAGCGCCGCGGTCCAGGCCGCCCACGGCTCGTCCGGCAGCGCGCGGCGGACGAAGCCGTGCAGCGCGACGACGAGCAGGGCGAGCCAGGCCAGGTTGGTCAGGTGGTAGATCGGGGGGTCGAACCCCGCGGTCCGATGGTTGAGGTAGAACTGCACGTAGGACAGCGGGCCCCAGTTGCCGTCGTACGTGATGCGCAGCGCGTCGCCGAGGCCGTCCACGCGGGTGACCTTGCGCAGGATCTCGAAGTCGTCCCCGACGAAGAAAGCGCGCAGGGCGTTGAGGTTGAGCAGCAGGACGAGCGCGCAGAGCAGCGGCACGACCCACGGACGTCGTTCGGGAAACGGGGAACGGTGCCGCACGCTCGGCGAGGAGGCGCCGCCGGAAGGTCGAGCATCGGATCCGATGGCGGATCACTCCTGCTCCGCAGGCTCGAGCGCACCGCGGAGCGAGATGCCGATTGTGGCACATGGGGGAAGGCGGGTCGACCGTTGTAGAATCCGCACGGTGCCGCAGCCGGGTGCTCCGCTTGCGGTGGACTGACGCACGACCGGGAACCGCGCGCACGATCGGACCGGGGTATCGAGCGACCCCGGGTGCGAGCGGGTGGCGCGCCAGATCTCCGACGCTCGAGGGTCCCGGACGGGGTTCGACGGTGGCGCGACGAAGGCCGGCTGCACAGCGTCCGCCCCGCGTCCGGCCGGGGCGAGTCCCGCTCGAGGCTTCCGCGTGAGAGAGCGTTCGGCGACGATCGTTGCCGAACGGACGGCGGCCGCGTGGTGGCTGCGCCGCCCCGCGCTGTCGCTCGCGCTGCTCGTCGTCCTGCTCAACCTGAATTCGATCCGCGCCTTCTTCGTCGGGGACGACTTCGACTATCTCCGCTGGTTCCAGCGCAAGGGGCTGGGACGCGCGATCACGCTGCAGTTCTGGGGCGAGTGGGAGCCAGCGTGGTACCTGACCTGGTTCTTCGACCAGACGCTGTGGCGGACGAACCCCGTGGGGTTCCACCTGCAGAACGTGGTGTGGCTGGTGCTGCTCGTCCTGGCGCTGTTCCACCTGGTGCGCGAGCTCCGGCCGGCGAGCCCGCTCGCCGCGTGGGCGGCGGCACTGCTGTTCGCGACGAACCCGCTGCACGACGAGGCCGTCGTCTACCTGGCCGCGCGCGGCCACCTGATGTGCGCGGCGTTCTCGGTCGCCGCGCTGTGGCTCTACGTCCGATCGCGGCGGCACGCCGGCGCCGGACGGTCGCGCTGGCGACTCCTGCTCGCGGCGTGGACGGCCACGGCGCTCGCGATCCTGTCGAAGGAGATCGCGTTGCTCCTGCCGCTGTGGGTGGCCGCGCTGGAGTGGGGTGTCCTGACCGGGGGCGGACGCCGGCTGCGACGCACCGTGCTGGGCGCCGCGGGTTTCGTCCTGCCCGCCGCCGCGACCGTCGCCCTCCGCGCCGCGGTCGTCGGCCTGGGGTCGGACAAGCTGGCCGGGGCGACCGACGGCCCGGGCGAGATGTTCGCCGCTCTCGCTCGCGATCTGCCGGGCTACGCCCTGCTCGGCGCGCTTCCGCTTCCGTTCGCCCTGCTCGACGGGACCTTCCTGGAGCGCTTTCGCTGGCTGGGCCTGGCGGCGCTCGCCGCCGCGGCGCTCGCCGGCGCGGCGGCGGTCGTGAGGCAGTCGCGCCGCGGCGGCGAGCCGCACCCCGGATCCGGGTTCTACCTGTTCGCGCTGACCGTGGCGTCCACGAGCCTGTTCCCCGTCTTCTGGGCCGACCTCGACCTGCGCCGACGCTACCTGTTCGTTCCGAGCGTGGGGATCGCGCTCGTCGCGGCGCTGGTGCTCGAGCGGCTCGGCCCGCGCCTCGCGCCGCTCGTCCTCGGCGTGCTGGTCGTCGCGGGCTCGGCGGCGACGCTCCACCGCAACGACCTGTATCGCCGGGCCGGCGTCGTCGCCCGCAACATGATCGAGGCGATCCGCCAGGCGCCGATCGGGCAGCCGCTCGCGCCCCGCCCGCGCGGCCGGGCCGTGCTGGTGTCCCTGCCCGATCGCTACGGCGGGGACTCGGTGTCCGGCGCCTATCTCTTCCACCGCACCGACTTCGTCAGCGCGCTCACCGTCTTCGGCGTCGCCCAGCAGTCGATCGACTACGCGCTGCGCCCCGACCACGGCCAGGACCACACGGCCGAGGTCACGGGCCGGGGCGCCGCCGGCCTCGACGTGCGCGTCTCGTTCCGCAGCCGGAGGGCGTTCGACGACGCCCGGCGCAACGACCCCGCTTCCAATCCGCACGGGAAGCTCGTGCGCGCCACCCGGATCGACGTCGACCCGCAGGCCAGGACGATGACCTTTCGCCTGACCGTCGACCCCGAGTTCCGGCGATCGGCCAGCGTCCTCTATCTCTATACCGACGGAACCCTCGTCCCGATCCTTCCCGAGCCGGCGGCTCGCCCGTGACCCGACGCGTGCGGTGCGACGACGGCCAGCGCCGGCGCGGGACGCCGGATCGGGTCGCGACCCGCGGAGCGCGCGGCGTGCCGTCTCAGTTCGTGGCGCGACCGTCGCCGGCGGGCAACGGGAAGCCGCGGTCGCGCATCAGGGCGTCGATCCGCGCGTCGCGGCCGCGGAACGCCCGGTAGGCCTCGGCCGGATCCACCGCGTTGCGCACGGCGAACAGGTTGTCGACGAGCTTCCGCGCGAGATCCACGTCGTAGAAGCCGCCCGGCGCCTCGACGAACGCTTCCGCGGCGTCCGAGGTCAGGACGTCGGCCCACAGGTAGCTGTAGTAGCCGGCGGAGTAGCCCTCGCTGGCGAAGATGTGGCTGAAGTGCGGGCTGCGGTGGCGCATCACGATCTCCCGCGGCAGCTCCAGCTGCTCCAGCACCTCGCGCTCGAACGCGGCGGGGTCGATGCCCGCCGGATCGACCATGTGGAACCTGAGGTCGACCAGCGCCGACGCCAGGTACTCCGTGGTCTCGAACCCCTGGTTGAAAGTCTCGGCGCGGCGCAGCTTGGCCACCAGCTCGCCGGGCATCGGCTCGCCCGTCTCGTGGTGCACGAGGTAGCCCCGGATCACCTCGTCGGTGAGCAGCCAGCGCTCGAGCAACTGCGACTGGAACTCGGTGTAGTCGCGCACGCCGCCGTTGAGCGTGGGGTAGTCGACCCGGGACGAGAGCGCGTGCAGCGCGTGGCCGAACTCGTGGAACAGCGTCTCGGCGTCGTCCCACGAGATCAGCACCGGCTCGCCCGGCGCGGCCTCGATGAAGTTCGAGTTGTTCGAGACGAGCGGGGTCCGGCGGCCGTCCAGGGTCTCGTGGTCGCGATAGCCGCTGGCCCAGGCGCCCGAGCGCTTGCCGGCCCGCGCGTACGGGTCGAGGTACCACAGGCCGACGTGCTCGCCGCTCGCCCGGTCCGTGACTTCCCAGACCTCGACGTCCGGGTGGAACACGGGCACGGAGCCCGGGCGGGCCGGCGTGAACTCGAAGCCGAACAGCTCGCCGGCGACGAAGAACATCGCGGCGCGCAGCCGCTCGAGCTGCAGGTACTGCCGGACCTCGCCCGAATCCAGCTCGTACTTCGCCTGCCGCACCTTCTCGGCATAGTGCCGGTAGTCCCAGGGCGCGATCCTGATCGCGGCGCCCTCGGCGTCGGCGATCGCCTGCATGTCGGCGACCTCCTCCCGGACGCGGGCCACGGCCGCGGGCCACACCGCCTCGAGCAGCGCGAGCGCCCGCTCCGGCGTCTTGGCCATGCGATCCTCGAGCCGCCAGGCGGCGTAGCTCGGATAGCCCAAGAGCCGCACCCGCTCGTGCCGCAGCCGCAGGATCTCGCCGATGACCGCGTTGTTGTCGTGCTCGTCGCCGTTGTCGCCGCGGGAGTAGAAGGTCCGCCAGACCCGCTCGCGCAGTCCGCGGTCCGTGGCATAGGTCAGGAACGGGTCGATCGACGAGCGGGTGTTGGCGATCGCGTACTCGCCGTCGCGCCCGCGCTCGGTGGCGGCCGCCGCCGCAGCCTGCACGAACGAGGCCGGCAGGCCGCCGAGCTGGTCGCGCGTCAGGTACTGGACGTAGCGCTCCTCGTCCGCGAGGACGTTGTTCGCAAAGCGCGTGTGCAGCTCGGCCAGGCGCTTCTCGATCGCGGCGTAGCGCTCCCGGGCCTCGCCCTCGAGCGTCGCGCCGCCGCGCGCGAAGCTGTTGTGGACGAGCCACACCAGCCGCCGCTCCTCGGGTCGCAGCGCGCCCGTCTCGCGGCTCGCGTGGACCGCGCGGATCCGGGCGAACAGCGCGGCGTTCTGCGTGATCGCCGAGCGGAACTCGGCCAGCTTCGGCGCCATCTCGCGCTGGATCTCGCGAAACTCCGGCGACGACAGGTTCGAGCTCCAGATTCCCCAGTAGACCAGCGCCCGGCCCAGGGCGCGCCCGGCCCGCTCCAGCGCCACGATCGTGTTCTCGAAGGTCGGCGCCTCCGGGTTGCTCGCGATGGCCGCGATCTCCTCGAGCTGGAGCGCCATGCCGGCCTCGAGCGCGGGCGCGAGCTCGGCCAGGTCCATCCGATCGAAGGCCGGGACCCCGCCGTGGGGGCCGGTCCAGTCGGCCAGCAAAGCGCCGCCCGGGGGCTCGGCCGGCGCGATGGCGACCGGCCGCGGACGGCCGCCGCAGGCGAGCGCAGGCAAGGCCGCGGCCAGGACCGCGGCGCACGCGACGTCACGACGCATCATGCTCGCCTCCCGAAGCGACGAGTGGGACCGCCTTGCGCGGGGTGCCGATGGCGCGCTTCATCACCACGCGGCCGACCGCGCGTGCCGCCAGCCGCCGCGGCAACCCCGGCCGTACCCTCCGGTAGATCCTCTGGAACTGCTCCCGCGTCGGCCCGGGCAGCATCCGTCCCACGTGATCGATGTGCGAGCGCACGCCGACCATCTCGCCGATGACGAGGATGTTCCGGGCGTGCTGCTCGACGTGGGGCGACGGGCCGGCATGCGCCCGCTCCACGCTGCGCCCGAACTCCTCCATCAGGCCGCGGTCGCTCGAGAAGCGCAGGCCCATGATGCGGTACGCGCGGGTCATGTAGTCGAGGTGCAGCTGACGCTCGCGGGCGTCGAAGCCCTGGACCTGCTTCTCCACGTTCTCGGTCAGGCTGAAGCCGAAGTAGCTCATCATCCACGGCGGGATGCCGATCCGGCGATGGCGGCCCATGATCTCGCGCAGGGTGGAACGCACCGCGGGCGACGAGATGCCGCTGGTCGGCCGGCGTCCGCTGTCGGTGACGTCGCGCACGAACAGGTCCGTGCGGTAGAAAGAGTCGGCCATCGAGCGCAAGGAGTGGAAGCGCGGGGGGAAGGCGCGATCGTGCGTCTCGATGAAGTCGGCGAGCAGGAAGAAGTTGAGATAGGCGCCGATGCCCGGGCGGTAGCCGCAGGCGAACCACATGCGGCTCGTGACGTCCAGCTCCGCGGCGGGGCGCGGCCCGAGATCGACGGTCGAGCCGTCGTCCTGCGGCGGATCCATGCGGTCCCACAGCGCCAGGGCGGCAGCGTCGGGCATCGGGTCGATTCTAGACGGGATGCCTCCGGGCGCCAGCCGGCGCCGCGCGCGACGACCGGCGTGCCGGGAGCGCCGCTGCCGGACGCTGCCCCGGCCGCCGGACCGACGAGCCGCGTGCCGGTCGCCTTGCGCCGGCGGCGGGACTCACCGCGCCGGCCCGGAGGAGCCGGACGAGGTCGCACCCGTACCGAGCACCGCTTCCAGCACGCGGAAGACGTCGGTCTGGTCGAGGTAGCGTCCGCGGAACGGATCGTCGCGCTCGGCGGCGCGCGCAAACAGCTCCGATCCCGCGCCACGCGCGAACAGCCGCACGAGGGCGTTCGAATGCTCGTCCGACAGCCAGCGGTAGCCGGGTAGCTGGCCGGCGCCTCCGTCGCGCAGCGGGTCGAACGGCACCGTGTCGGCAGCCGGCCCCCACAGCAGGTGATCGTGGTCGGCGACGATCACGACCAGGCTCTCCCCCCAGCCGTCGCGCTCGTCGATCCAGCCGGTCACGGCGCGCACGGCGTCCTTGAACGCCATCGTCTCCTCGATCATCCGGCCCAACTGGTTCTCGTGCATCGCCCAGTCGATCGCACCGCCCTCGATCATCAGGAACGAGCCGCTCCCGCCGTGGCCGACGGCGTCGAGCGCCAGACGGCTCAAGGTCGCGAGGGTCGGCACGCCGCCGACCAGAGGATCGTAGCCGGGTGGGGTGAACCGCGGATCGGCGCGCGAGCCGCGCTGCTGCTGCAGCGTCGCGCCGATCTCGGCCCGCCCGTCCTCGCCCGTCCGGCCCGTAGGAAACACCACTTGGCCCACCGTGGGCACGACGAGCAGGCGCTCCGGCAGCGAGCGCCGGTCCAGACCTGCGATCTCGTCCGTCGTCTGGACCAGCACCCAGCGCTTCAGCTCGGCGATCCGGGCCTCGTCCAGCACGATCCCCGCGGAGCCGTCCTCCGCTTGCCCCGCCGCCGCGCCCGCGCCCGGGTGCGGGACGACCCCGGCGACCGCGTGGGCGCCGCGCGCCGCCGCCTCGTCGGCGCACACCCGCTCTCCCCGAAGCAGCTCGCGTCGGCCGGAGAGCATCGCCCACACCGGCTCGCCGCCGACGTAGCGATACTCCTTGCGCTGCGGCTCGTCGATTCTCCGGCCGTTGTTGTCGAAGTCCGGGTTGCCGGCGCCGGCGATCAGGTCGAGCCCGGCCGCCGTCAGCATCTCGACCGCCAGCGCGCAGTAGGCGTGGCGATCGCGGCGGTGGACCCCGGCCGCGGCGGCAGGCGTCGCGTGGGCGAAGGGCACGTCGCTGACGACGCCGATCCGCCGGCCGGACGAGCGCGCCAGGGCCGCGAGCGTGCGCTCGATCCGCCGTCCGCGGCCGTCGACGTTGATCCCGCCGTTGTACGTCCGCTGTCCGGTGCCGAGCGCGGTCGCGGTGTTCGCGGAATCGGGCCGCGTCTCGCGCAGCCACTTGTAGCCGGCGAAGTACCAGGGACGGTCGTCCGGCCCGCCGGCAACGGGGGTCGGGTCCCAGGCGCGCAGCGGGTCGTAGACGAACGACGGCACCTGGATCGTGCCCAGCTCGGGCGCGACGGGCGGGTCGGCGGCAGCGCGCAGCGGGTAGGTCGAGAGCGCGAGGCGGACCCAGCCCGGTCCGTCGTAGAACTCGGCGCCGGTCGTCCCCTGGTACAGCGACGCGGCGAGCCAGGTGTTGAAGCCGGCGCCGTCGGCGATCATCAGCACCACGTGCTTGGCCCCGGGGAGGCGTGGCCGCGCGGCCGCGGTTTTGCCGTCGAGCTTGGCGCGGCCGGCAGCATCGATCCCCGCAGCCCCGACCGCCGCGAGGCAGGTCGCGAGCAGGATCGCGCTCGGGTGGGACGGGCCGGACATGTCGTCGACGCGGCCGGCGATCGCGGCCGGGTGCGGGATGATACTTCAGGCGCGCGACGGCGGCCTACCCGGCGAGCGTCGCTACCAGAGGGTGAAGAGCAAAGCTTCGGAGGCTGCGGCCTGGAGCGCGAGCGACCCCGCGACGAGGCGCAGCATCCGCTCGGCGCGGGCGTGCGGCGCGGCGGCGGCGAGGAGGCCGCCCACCGAGATCGCGATGCCCGCAGTGAGGTACAGCCAGATCCGCTCCGTTTCCATGTGGTAGATCGTCGCGCCCGCGAGGAGCACGCCCAGGAGGGCGAGCGTGAAGGCCGCAAGCGAGCTCGCTCGGCTGCGGAGCGCCCGGACGGCGTCCCTCACCGCGAGCAGCCACGGGCCGAGGAGCGCCAGGCCCGAGCCCAGAAAGAACGCGCCGAGGTTGGCCCAGACGAGGTAGCCGCGCAGCGCAACGAGCGACGTCCCGCGCTGCGCCGCGGCCTGCTCCATCAGCGCCGCCTCCAGCACGCGAGCGTTGCGCAAGCACGCCACGAAGTCGAAGCCGAAGGCGACGTCGAGCACCGCCACGAACAGCCCGGCGCCGCCGGCGAAGCAGGCCAGGGGCACGATCCGGCGCCGCAGCGGAACGTCGCGCCAGCCGAGGACGAAGAGCAGCGCGAGGAACAGACCGAGCACGAGGCCGGAGAAGCTGAGGAACGTCGTGAGGCCGAGCAGGACGCCGCCGACGGCGGCGAGCGTCGCGGAGCCGACGTCCACGGCGCGCCGGAAGGCCCAGATCGTCCACAGCGCGGCGGCGCAGAACACGGCATCGAGGCTCACCGCGCCGAACGCGATGGAGTTCGGCGCGAACAGGAACAGCGCGGCGCCGAACCGGGCCGCCCGGGCCCCGGACAGGTCCCGCGCCAGGAGGTAGAGCGGAACCAGGGCCGTGGCGCCCAGCACGAGCAGGCTCCACCCGTACAGCGCCACGTGGTCCTCGATGGCCGCCTGGCTCGAATGGCCGGCGACGAGCGCGATGCCCTTCAGCAGCAGGATGTAGCCGGGTGGAAAGTGGCTGCCGTGCAGGCTCGCGTTGCGCATGTTGCCGGCGTAGTCGTCGAGGAAGGAGCGGAGGCTCCCCACGCGCGGCACGTCGAACAGCAGCTCCTCGTTCTCGTACAGCAGGAGCTGGCTGCCGATCTCCCCCAACGGCTGGCGGATCCAGGCGAACGCGGCCCGCACCAGGACGGCGAGGACGGGGAGCAGCAGGAGCCAGCCCGCATGCGGAATCCGCTCCAGTCTCGGGACCACGAGCAGCACGAGCGCGCACAGCGCCAGCGCGAAGAGCAGCCGCGGCCGGTGGTCCGCGCGGAGCGGGACGAAGAACGCGTAGAGCGGGCTCAGCGGCTCGTGCCGGCGCACGATCTTCCCCTGGCCGAGCCGGATCGCCGAAGCGTCCTTCTCCGGATCGACGCGCCCCGTCGCGGGGTCCAGGTACGCGACCCGGTTTCCCGGGAGCAGCGTGAAGGCCTCGCCGGTTTGCAGGTCCTCGACGTGGAGCAGCCCGGTGGCGGGATGTCGGCGGGGCTCGGACGCGGGGTGGGACTCGGAGTAGGGCGTCAGCAGGGTCCGATCGACGAGCAGCAGATCGGCCAGGCCGAGGCCGAGGAGGGCGAGCGCGCCGGCGAGGGTCCAGGTGAGGAGGGCTCTCGGGTTCATCGCCGCGGACTCGCGGCATCATGATACGGCTTGCCCGCGGCGACGCGGACGCCGCGCAGCAGCCGGCCGCGTCGACGGTGCCGCGCGTCTGGACACGAGCGCGCCGGCCAGCGGGTGAGCGCCGCCCGCGCTCCGCGTCGGCTCCCCACGGCCGCCGCCGCCGCTCGAGGCGCACGACCGCCGCGGAATCTCAGGCCGCCGATCGGTGCTGCGCGGGAACCGGCCGGGCCGCGCGCTGCTCGCCGGGTCCCGCCGCCGATGCGCGTTCGCCGCACCGGGCGGCGGCGACGCCGAGTCGTGCGGGAAGGCCCCACAGCAGCCAGCGCTCGGTGAGCGAGGTTGCGGCGACGGTCGACGGCACGCGGCTCGTCTGCTCCGAGGTCGTGTTCATGTCCTTGCCCTCCCGCAGCACGGCAGGGCAAGGCACGTGCCAGGGGCGCCCGACCGGAACGCGGGAGATCGGTGGGGTCCCCGCCGCCTCTCCCGGCGGCCCGCTCCACGGACCGAGCCCGCTCCTCGCCGGAACGAGAGATCCCACCCCGGGAGCCACGGCGCCGGGCCACCGCCGTCGCGGGGGCTACCCCCACCTCGCCGGAACGAGACGTCGCAAGGAAGCGGCTTGCCCTCCCGCCTCGCGCCCGCAGCCCGGCCGGCCGCCGCGGACGCCGGCTCCGGCGCAGTCCGTCAGCCCGCGACGCGACGCACCGGTTCCGCGCCGTTTCGCTCGTAGCGCGTGGAGCGGAAGACCACGATCAGGAACAGCACGCAGCCGAGGGCGAACCCGGTCAGGAACCAGCCGTCGATCGACAGCCAGAGGTTCAGCGTCGCCTTCTTCGGCTCGTAATAGAAGCCCGGCGCCAGGCGGTCCAGCACCCGATAGCCGATGATGCCGTTGGCGAAGACTCCCGCGACGGAGGTCACGGACAGCACGAAATGGATGCGCGCCAGCGCCAGCGATCGGCGGTCGACCGTGCCCCAGTCGGGCAGGCGGCGGTAGACCAGCCCGAAGAGCGTGAGGCCGACCCAGCCCAGGAGCACGACGTGCGCGTGAACCGGCGCCCAGGGACAGGAGGCGTGCACGCCCCCGTGCAGGTAATGCGCCAGGGGACCGTAGCCCGTCCACAGGCCGAACAGCAGCAGCACCGCGCCCCAGCGCACGAATCGCAGCGACAGGTTGCTCATGGCTCCACCCTCCGAGCAGCCCTCGTCCAGCCGCACCGCCAGCCGTCCTCGCGCGGTCGGGGAGGCAACGCTCGTCCCAGCCGGCAATCCTACCGGATGCGGCGCGCCGAGCGGGTTGCGCCGTTCGCCCGGTCCGCGCCAGTTCCGACGGCGCGGTGGCCCGATCCACCATCCCCGACCGTCCGCCGGCTCACGCCGGCGACGCGCGGCAAGGAGGGCCGGCCGAGCCCAGCTCGCCGTGCCGCCTATAATCGTGAGCCGGGCACGGCAGCGCCGGGTCCGGACGCGCGGGCGAGGAAGGCGACGACGGCGATCGATCGCCGCGCGGTCGCGTTCGAGCCCTTCCGAGGCCGGACGAGCCGCGCCGGAGCGAGCCGGCGAAGGCCGGACGAGGCGGCTCCGGCGAGCCGAGCCGGCCGCGGGCATCGCCGGCCGAGGACCTGACCCGATGGACCTGGACCGCATCGTCGAGGCGGCGCGCAAGCTCTCGCGCCCCTATCGCGTCACCGACGGCGCCGCGTTCCGGCTGAAGCACGTGGACCCGGCGGACACCGGCAAGCTCGGCGCCGAGGACAAGCCGCGGGCCCGGGAGACGCTGCAGGCGGGCGTCGAGGCGCTGTCCGAGATGCAGGAGCTGCTCTACGCCCAGAACCGCTGGGCGGTGCTGCTCGTGTTCCAGGCGATGGACGCCGCGGGGAAGGACAGCGCGATCAAGCACGTCATGTCCGGCGTCAACCCGCAGGGCTGCCAGGTCTTCTCGTTCAAGGCGCCGACGGCCGAGGAGCTGGATCACGACTTCCTCTGGCGCTGCCTCGTGCGGCTCCCCGAGCGCGGGCGCATCGGTATCTTCAACCGTTCCTACTACGAGGAGACGCTGATCGTGCGCGTGCATCCGGAGCTGCTGGCCAGACAGCGGCTGCCGCCCGCGCTGGTCACGAAGCGGATCTGGAAGGAGCGCTTCGCGGACATCCGCGGCGTCGAGCGCTACCTGGCGCGCAACGGCGTCGTGCTCTGCAAGTTCTTCCTCCACGTGTCGCCCGAGGAGCAGAAGCGGCGCTTCCTCGACCGGCTCGACAGGCCGGAGAAGCACTGGAAGTTCTCGGCCGCGGACGTGCGCGAGCGGCGCTTCTGGAGCGACTACATGGCGGCCTACCAGGCGGCGATCCGCCACACGGCGGCCGCTCACGCGCCGTGGTACGTGGTCCCCGCCGACAACAAGTGGTTCACGCGACTCGTCGTGGCGGCCGCGATCATCGATGCGCTGTCCAAGCTCGACCTGCACCATCCGCCGCCGGACGAAGCGCAGCAGCGGGAGCTGGAGGCGGCGCGACGGCTCTTGGCCGCGGAATGAGCCGGCCGCGGCCGCGAGGTCCCGAGCCCCCGGCGATCCGCGAGGGCCGCAGGGGTGCAGGTGACCGCCTTGCTCGGACCGGTGGAGCCCCGAGGTCGAGCGGGGTCAGACCTCGAGCCCCAGGTCGGCGCCCTGTCGCAGCAGCTCCTCCTGGACCGCGGCCGCCGGGACGGCCCGGGGCGGCTTCCCCTGGCGGACGGCCAGCGCGGCACAGGCCCCCGCAGCCTGTCCGGTGGCCACGGCCACGGGCATGACGCGGTAGGAGGAGTGCGCCTCGTGGCTGCCGGAGATGCAGCGGCCGGCGACGATCAACCCCTCGACCCCGCGTGGCAGGAGGCAGCGTAGCGGGATGTCGTAGGCCGTTCCCGGAGGCAGCCGCCGCTGCGTCGTGCCCGTGCCCTCCGGCGAATGGATGTCGAGCGGATACGCGCTCCGCGCGATGACGTCGGGAAACCTCCGCGCCTGGAGGACGTCCTCGGCCGTGAGCCGATAGTCTCCAACGATTCTCCGCGTCTCCCGCACGCCGACGCTCGCCCCGCTCTGGACCGCGTAACCGTGCGCGAAACCTGGCACGTAGCGGCGCAGGAAGGCGCAGATCTGGCGCATCTGGCGGCGGCTCTCCCATTCGGCGTAGGACAGGTCCCACACGTCCGTCCCCAGGACCCTCGTCACCCGCGTGCTGTTGACGCTGACCTCCCGCTCGTGGGGAGTCGCGAAGAACAGCACGTCTTCGCGCGGCAGCTGGAGCTCCCCCGCGGCGGCGGCCTCGCGAATCAGGTCCCACAGCCCATGCACGCCGCGCCACTGATCGGGGTGCTGCCGGACGTAGGCGGCGAACGCCGTCCGGTCGAACTCCGCGATCCGGAACATCAAGGTCATCGGCTGCACCAGCCCGTCCTCGTCCCGTCCCACCTCGTAGCGGGCACCGGCGCGGGCCGCCACGTCCCCGTCGCCCGTGCAATCGATCACGACCGTGGCGCGGATCAGCAGGGGACCGGACTTGGTCTCGAACACGACCCCGGTCGGGCGGCGAGCGCCGACGACGTCGCCCGCCAGCGAGTGGAACAGCAGCTGCACGCCCGCCTCGTCCAGCAGATCGAGCGCCACCAGCTTGAACACCTCGGGGTCGAACGGCACGACGTAGCCGGTCTCCCGCGAGGGCGCGATGGCTCCCCCGGCTCGCACGAGGCGCTCGAGCAGCGTGCTGAGCACGCCGGCCACCACCGGCTTTCCGGGGCCGTGATCGGTAGGAAAAAGGGTCGCCGCCCCTTCCCGCTCGGGTTGCGGGTGCTGCGTGTGGAAGGACATCAGCGGCATGACGAGCGCGATCGTCGCGTTCCCGCCGAGGAAGCCGTAGCGCTCCGCCAGGACGACCCGGGCGCCGGCCCGCGCGGCGCCGAGCGCCGCACCGAGACCCGCCGGTCCCCCGCCGACGACCAGCACCTCGGTCTCGGCGGCGAGTCGCGCCCGGCGCGGCGGCAGCCGGACGCGCAGCGGGCGCTCGGGCCGAGCCAGGACGGGCAAGACGTCAGGCTCCCGCGGGCTTCCGCGCGCGCAGCGCCTGACACAGGATCCGATTCGTCTTCCTCGCGCGCTCCTGCAACGGCGGGATCCTGTCTTCGAGTCGCTTGCGGAGTTGGTGCCTGAGATCCCACGACCGGTCGAGGAACGCGCACAGCTTGCCCACGTTGAGCGCGGCGATCGGGGGCATGACCATCTCGAGGTCCGACAGCAGGCCGGAGACCTTCGTCGCGTAGGGCAGGGCCACGAACGGCACCTTCTGAATGCCGGCGAAGATCAGGAAGTGCAGCCGCATCCCGACGGCGAACGACATGTGCTCCATCAGGCCGAGCGCCTCGCCCGCGGTGTACGACCCCTTGAGCACGCTCGCGCGCTGGGCGTTCGCCATCCGCGAGATCACCGCGTGGGAATGCTGCGGATCGCGGTTCTCTCCGCCCTCCATCGGCACGAACAGAATCTGGGCATGGAACCGCTCCACCATGAAATCCGCGGCGTTGGCGAGAATCCCGTGGTACTGCTCGACGTCGAGATCCGGCGCTGCGGGACCCGGCTCGCGCACCGAGAAGCCGACGAGCTGCGCCTGGGGATCGATCCCTTCCTTCGCGAGCATCTCCTTCGTGAACGCTCGCGGCTCGAGCAGCAGGCCCGGATCGGCCGTGATCTCGATCTCCTGCTCGACGCCGAGGTCATGCAACATCCGCTTGGCCTCGCCCTCCCGCACCGTGATCGCCTCGACCCGATTCAGGGCCTGGACCACGAGCTGCTTGGATTCCGGGCGCTTGATCGGACCGACGCTGATCGCATAGACGATGACGGGAATCCCCAGCTCCTTGGCCCAGTTCACGTCGCGCAGGAAGCCTTCGACCGCCTCGTCGAACAGGATCCCGCCGCCGCCCAGGATGAACAGGTCGAGCCGGCGCAGCTCGTCGATGACCTGGTCCTTGTGCAGCTCCCGGATGGGAACCGCGCGGACCTTGTGCCGCCGCTCGGTATCGCGGGGATTGCGCGAGAAGACCACGGCGTCGACTTCGAGGCAGGCGCGCAGCTCCCGCAGGATGACCTCGAGGATCGCTTCGTCCCCGAGGTTCATCCCGCCGTAGGAGCCGGAGATCGCGACCCGGTACTTCGTCGAGTCCCCGCCGGTCCGACGCCGCTCGAGCGGCTCGTCGGCATCGACGCCGTCCACGGCGCTGCTTCGGGTCACGGCACACCTCACCGGGGAATTCAGCAGAAACCGTGCCAGACGCCTGCGTGGCTCGGCCGAGCGGTCGCGGGCGTCGATCGTGCAGTTTGTGCAAACGCGCACGAATGCCCGGCCGATTCGCGCCCGATCCCCCCAAACCGGGCGCGGCACACCGCTTGCTCGAGTGCCTGGCGGCGGCGACGGAGTTCGGAAAGGAGGACTGAAGCCATGTTCGTCCAACGCAAGGCAAGAGGCTGGTTCGTTTCGACCCTCGCGATTGCCGGCGTCCTGCTCGGCGCGGCCAGCGCCCGGGCCGGCGTGGATGGCGACGTGCGAGGCGGTTTCAACGCGGACACCGAGGACGCGTTCGTCGGCGGTGGAGTGCTGACCAACCTCGGCAGCACCACGCGTTGGTTCTTCAACCCCAACGCGGAAGTCGCCTTCAGCGACGATCGAGACCAGCTCCAGCTCAGCGGAGACGTGCACTACGACTTCAACGTCTCGCCCTCGATGAGCTACTGGCTGGGTGCGGGCCCGACGCTGGTCCACCGCGATGCGAATCGCGGCAGCGATGACACCGACCTCGGCGTCAATCTCCTGGCGGGCGTCGGGGCGCGGTCGGGCAACGTCCGCCCCTTCGCCCAGGGCAAGGTCGTGCTCAAGGACGACAGCGAGGCCGCGGTCGCGGTCGGCATCCGGTTCTAGCTCGACCGGCGATGGCCAATCTCGACCCCTGGGAGCGGCGGCAGCGGGAGCGGCTGCGGGCCTGCGTGGACCGGGCCTTCCCCGATCTCGACCCGCACGCGCGGGCGACCATCTGGGAACTCGCCTGCCACGCGGCCTTCGGCACCGCCGCCGCCGCACCTTCGAGCCACGAGGCGGCTCCGCCGGCCGGCCCGGGGCGGGCCGGCGGAGCTTCGCCGTGGGAAGGTCGGGCGGTGGACGCCTCGCGGCGCCGTGCCGGCTCGCCGCCCGCGGGCCCGCGGGAGCCGTCCCGCAACGCCGCGGGGGCCGGCCACGATCGCCGAGCGCGCCGTCCCGGACCGTAGCCCGAGAGCGCCGTGGCCGCACCACGCTGGCGGTCCCTCGGCGCGCCCACGGCCGCGGTGGGAGTGGCGGTCGTGCTCGGCTCGCTCGTCGCCGCGTTCGTCGACCTCGAGCCCCGCGTCGAAGCGGACTTCTTCTTCTCGAGCGAAGATCCGCAGTTTCGCAACGAAGCGTTCCTCCGGCGGGAGTTCGGAGCCCCGCCCCAGCTGTTCCTCGCCGTGCGGCCGTCGCACGCCGTCTTCACCCGCGATCACCTGGAGCGCCTCCACTCCCTGAGCGCCGACCTCGCCGCCGTGCCGGGAGTGGCGAGCGTGCAGAGCCTCACCCACGGTCCCGAGGATCCGCACGCGGTGCTGGATCGCGATCCGGCGAGGGTCCGTCAGGACCTGCTCGACAGTCCGTTCTGGTCGCGCCTGCTGCTCGCGCCCGAAGGTGACGCCTCGCTCCTCGTGCTCCGCATCGAGAGCGACGACCTGGCGGCGACGGTGACCGGGATCGACCGGGTCGTCCGCGCCTACGACCGGCCCGAGTTCCTCGTCGGCGGCTCGGGCGCCTCCTACGTGGCCGAGCACATCCGCCGCGGCCTGTCGCGCGACCTGCGGCTGTTCAGCGTCGCGGCGCTCGTCGCCTTCACCGCGCTCGTCGCCGCGCTCTTCCGCTCGCCGGCGGTCGTCGTCGGAACGCTGTCGGCGTCGCTCGCCGCCTGCTTCGCCACGTTCCTCGTGCGGCACGCCGCGGGCATGAACACCGCGATCCTCACGCCGAACCTGTGGACGATCGCGTTCGTTCTCACGCTGTCGCACGTCGTCTACCTGACCGCCAGCTACCGGCGCCTCGCGCGCGAGCACGGGGAGAAGCAGGGCCTGCGCCTGGCGCTCCGGCTCACCGGTCCGCCCTCCCTCTGGTCGCTCGCGGCGAACCTGCTCGGCTTCGCCAGCCTGCTGCTCGCCCCGGCCAAGCCGCTGCGCGAGTTCGGGATCTCCGGCGGGATCGCGGCACTCGCCGCCATCGGCTGCGCCTACGGCCTGTACCCGGCGTTCCTGCGCTCGGTGCGGCTGCCGCAGGGCGGGCGCGGGGCGCTGTACCGCGCGGCCGAGCGGTTCTTCACCGTCCGCCACGCCGGGCTGGCGGCGCTGATCACGGCCGCCGCGCTCGCGCTCGCGCCGTGGTCGGTCCGGGCCGACACCGACCCCGCGCTGTCGTCGTACTTCGCCCGCGGCAGCGACGTGCGGCGCGGGATCGAGCTGCTCGATCGGGCGGGAGGGACGGTGCCGCTCGATCTCGTGGTGCGCGACGCCGCCGGCGGCAGCCTGGCCGATCGCGACAGCAGTGAGCGGCTCTCGGCGCTGCAGCGCGACCTCGAGCAGGACCCGGCCGTCGGTGCGGTGATCTCGATCGCCCTGCTGATGGAGGAGGCGAAGCGGCCGTGGTACTCGTTTCTGGTCGGCTGGGAGGGACGGCTCGATCGGCTGGACCGTCCGCAGCACGACCGGGTCGGCCGGACCTTCATCAGCGGGGACCGCAGGCTCGGACGCTTCATCCTCCGCATCCACGAGTCCGAGCGCGAACCGACGCCCGAGCAAATCATCCGCCGCCTGACCGACCTCGCGCGCCGTCACGGGTTCGACGTCGCGCTGGTGGGCGGGATGTTCAAGCTCCAGGCCGACCTGAGCGAGCTCGTTCGCGACGGCGTCGAGCGCGGGCTGGGCGGACTGCTGGCGCTGTTCTTCGTCATCGCCCTGCTCGTCTCCCGCTCGCTTCGCACGGCGCTGGCGATGACGCTCTGCCTGGTGCTGGTCCCGCTCGCCCTGTTCGGGCTGGTGACGCTGGCCGGCATGCCGCTCGACATCATCGCGGCGCCCGCCGCCAACGTGGCCCTGCCGCTGGGCATCGACGAGATGATCCACCTCGGCTACGCGGTGCGCCGCGGCCGCGGAGCCGGCCAGGGCGGCTGGCGCCGGGCGCTCGAGGAGCTGTGGGAACCGATCCTGTGCTCGGCACTGATCGTCGTCGCCGGGTTCGCGCTGTTCACCCTGTCGCGCTTTCCCCCGACGCAGCGGCTCGGCGTGCTCGTCTGCGCGGGGGCCGCGCTCACCGACGCCATCGTCCTGCTGGTGCTGCCGGCGATCGCCTGGCGCCGGCACCGGCCCGGGGCCGGCGCGGTCGGCGCGAGACGCCGCACCGCGCTCGCGCCCCGTGCCGGCGCCAGGCGCCCCGGTTCCGCGCGCTGCCGTCGTTGACCCCCGACGCGCCGCCGGCGACGTCGAGATCGTCCGCCGGCGCATCGAGGGTCGGTCGAGCGCTCACGGGCTTCGCTTCGTCAGCGCGCGCGCGGTCTCCAGGTAGTCCGTCGCGGCTGCCGGGGTGTGTGCGCGCGAGTCGAGGAGAATGTCGCGCACCGGGATCTCCTTGCCGTACAGGCGCGCGTTGGCATCCTCGCTGGGCTGGACCACCGCTCCCTCGAGCGACGCACCGGCGAACAGGCCCCGCGAACGCGACCAGGACAGGATCTGCGCCTGCAGTTGAGCGTCCGTCGCCGCCTCGGCCGTCCGGCCGACGGGGCCGATGGAGGCGGAGGCGTTGCCGCCGATCGTCAGCTTGTCCTCCAGCAGGTTCTTCATCCCGTCTTCGTTCATCACGAGCAGGACGAAGTCGGTGCCCTGGACGCCCCATTGCCAGCCGACGCTCGCGCCGCCGATGCTGAAGAACGCCGGCGGTCCGAGCTGCTCCCCGCGGCGGCACGCCGCCACTCCCCGGCCGTAGCGGCCGCCGACCACGAACGCGCCCTTGACGACGTTGGGAAAGACCAGCACGCACTCGGCGCGCTGGAGCAGTTCGCGCGGGATGCCGTTGTCCGGCGCGGAGCTCAGCGATTCGAGCACCTCCGCCGCGTTGCGGATGGTCCTGCGGTCGCGGTCGGTCAGCGTCCGACCGCTCGAGGCAAAAGCCGAGACGGCGACCAGCATCGCCGCCAACGCTGCGATCGATCTGGGGTTGCGCATGGTGCTTCCTCCCATGAAAGGACGCCGCGGCTCGCGAGCCGCGGCGTCCGGACTCGGCGACCTACGCCGATTCGCCGGGCAAGCGACGTGCCACCGGGATCCGCGCGCCGAACGGCACGCGCGGGACGGAAAGCGCTCGGCCTCGCAGGAGTGATTCTACAAAGGGGCGCTCGCGTCGTCGTCGTCGGGCACGAAGTATGCACGCAGCACGGAGCAGGGAGATGCGAAGGTGACCGACTCACGAGACCATCCCACGGCCGATGCGCGAGCGGTCCGCGTCGCGGCCCGGACCCGGCTCGCGCTTGTCGCCCTGCTGCTCGGCCCGCTCCTGTCGGAGAGCGCGCACGCGCTGGCGATCCCGTGTACCGAGCAGGCGCTGCACGAGCGGATCGCGGAGCTGAACGCGAACTGCTCGGGAGACAAGACGATCCGCTTCGACTGCCCCGCCGGCAGCGTGATCCCGCTGTCTGCCGCCATCGGAGATCGGTCGAAGGACCAGGACTGTGCCGTCCAGGGATCGAGCTGGAGCCTGGGCGTGGTGGGGTGCTCGAGCTGTCCGCCCGCCGATGCGCCCGGTGCCGAGGACCCCTGCACCAACCCCCCGTACTCGTTCATCTCGACACGCACGATCACGTGTGACGGCGTGACGATCGACGGAGAGAACAAGGTGACGTTCGAGCTGGTGCCCGGCTGTCACGTCCACCACCCGCAGGGCTGCACCGAGGTCGAGAGCCACGATTTCCTGTTCCGGGCGGACGCCGCCGACGTGACCTTCAAGAACTTCACCTACCGCTACTTCTGGGAGGGTCTGCAGGCCTGGTACCACTCCCGCGGCGTGACGCTCGATCACGTCGTGGGGATCCGCGGCTGCGACGACCTCTTCACCAACGTGGACGCGACCTCGGGCGGGCACCTCGTGCAGAACAGCACCTTCCGCGACGGGTGCGACAAGTGCATGCAGGCGAACGGTCGCGAGGTCAGCACGACCACCTTTCCCGACTACGACATCCGCTTTCTGAATAACGTCTTCGAGAACTGCGAGACGCCGATCGGGTTCTCGGAAGGGCGGCACCTGGTGGTGGGAAACGAGTTTCGCGACACCGGCACGACCTACCAGTGCCACGGCCCGAACCTCGGCCACGTCACCAAGCCGAACCAGGACCCGGTGGTCTACTTCGGCGGGAACACCGTGTTCAACTGCAAGCAGGGGATTCGCGTCAACGGCTCTTCCAAGTTCGTCTCTCTCGGCGGGAACCGGTTCCAGAGCAACGGGAGTCGGGCCGTGGCCGTGGTGGACAAGGCGAAGGCGCTGTTCGAGGGTGACCTGTTCCTGAACAACGGTGGGGTCCCGACCGGGTGGGGCTTCCTGGGGGGCCTCGTCGTCGGCGGCCTGGCCGAGGTGGACGCCGGCGGCGGCACGATCTGGATCGACGGGCAGATTCGCTCCAGCGCCGGCCTCAACAGCTTCGTCGGGAATCGCTGCCCCAGCGATGCGAGCTGCGATCTCGTGAACGAAACGTGGATGCAGGTCGAGGCCGAGAACAACTGGTGGGGCGAGGATGCGAACCCGAGCGACAAGGTGATCGGCGCCGTCGACTACGTGCCGTGGCTCGGCTCGCCTCCCGGACTGACCTGCGTCGACCTGGACCAGGACGGCTACGGAACGAACTGCCCCGGCGGGCCCGACTGCGACGACCTCGACCCGTCGGTGCACCCCGGCGCCGAGGAGATCGTCGACTCGAAGGACAACAACTGTGACGGCCAGGTGGACGAGGTCAATCGCGCACCCCGGGTTCTCTACTACTGGGCCACGCCGACCTTGGGACCGGCGCCGCTGCCGGTCGCCTTCTTCTGCGGCGCGATCGACCCGGACGGAGATGCATGGACGGCCACGATCGAGTACGGCAACGGCGTGGCGGTCCCCATCTGCCAGCTCACGACGAACGTCTACGCCGACCCGGGGCTGTACGTCGCGACGCTGACGCTCGTGGACTCGTTCGGGGCGACCGCCAAGAAGAAGATCCAGATCAAGGTCACGGAGCCGGCGATCGGTCCTCGGTCCGAGTGACGTACGACCGAGCCGGCGCGAGGCCCCCCGCTGCAAACTCTACAAAACGTCCGGTCGCCTTCGACCGACGCGGGATACGCCTCGCGTCGCTTCCCGTACGCGGCGGTGCCGGTGCTGGTATCCGGATTGCAGTCGCCGAGGTCGATCCGATCCTCGGGTCGAGGCAAGAAGGGAGGTACCGACGATGAAGGTGAAAGCTCGAACGATCCTGACCGGCCTGAGCCTGGCGCTCCTGCTGGCCGTGCCGCTCGGCGCCCAGGGCGTCGACGAGCCGCGGCTGCCGGTCGACTCGCAGCCGGAGCAGGAAGCGACGCCATCCCCGGCGCCCGCGGCCCCGCAGCAGGCGGCGAGCGCGGACTCCGGGACGGAGGCGACGGCCAGCGGGACCGACACCGCCGAAGAGCTGCCCCGGACCGCGAGCCCGCTGGCCGCGCTCGTGCTCGCCGGAGTGGGCGGCGTCGGCGCCGCCATCGGTCTGCGAGCGGCGCGCCGCGGTCGCGAGTGACCGGGAACGGATGGGGAGGCCCTTCGATGCCGGTTGCGGCACGAAGGGCCTCCGGCTGCCACGTTGCGCGGTGGCCGACGCTCTCGCGCGGGCTCGAGGTCTGTCTGTGGGTTCTCGCCGCGTCGCTGCTCGGATCCGCGGCATGGATCGTGGGCGACGCGCACCGGTACCAGCGGCGCGCCGCAGGGCGGCTGTCCAGCAGCGTGTCATGGGGCGAGTCGATTCCGGCGGGAACGCCGATCGCACGCTTGTCGATCCCCGGGCACGGCGTTTCGGTCGTCGTGGCCGAGGGCGTCTCGCCGTCCGTGCTGCGCCGCGCAGTCGGCCACGTGCCCACGAGCGCGCGTCCGGGCGAGGCGGGCAACGTGGTGCTCGCCGGCCATCGCGACACGTTTCTCCGGCGGCTGGAGCAGATTCGCGCCGGAGACACGATCGTGCTCGACAGCGTCGCCGGACCGCAGCACTACCGCGTCGAGTGGACCACCGTGGTCGGGCCCGAGGCGGTGGAGCTGATTGCCGACACCGGGTACGCGGCGCTGACGCTCGTCACCTGCTACCCGTTCCGCTACGTCGGACCCGCACCCCAGCGCTTCGTGGCCCGCGCGCGCCTGGATGAGCCGCTCGGGTCATCGCGGCGAGCCACGGCTCGGCCCCCGCAGGTTCAGGGACATGGCCCCGTCGCCTCGACCGAGCGCGGGCCCGCGGTGGCGTTCCCCGCCGCGCCCGTGATCGGGCCGCGCGCTCCGACCACGAGGTACCCGTGGAGGGCGCCGGGGGCCGGAATCTCGCCCGGCACCGGGCCCGTGGAAGTCGCGGGATCTGCGTAGCGAGGTCACGGGCAGCCACCGTGTAGGTGTCGCCGCCGGAGCCGGTCACGACGTCGCCGGGACGACCTGCACGCTGAAGATGTTGGGCGAGGATCTGCACGAGATCCAGGTCGCCCGCGGGCCCGGCCGACTTGTCGACCATGCCCCCGATCGCGTTGAACAGGTAGAGGTCGAAGTCGGCCGCGACGCGGGCGAACGACGGGCCGCCCGGACGTAGGAGCTCTCCTGCTGCGCGACCGTGACGGTCCGGCCACGACGCTGCGTATCCGCGACATGGTTCCCTCCGGCCACGACGGATGGCCCCTCCGTCTCGCGCTCCAAGTGCGGCCGGACGTTTGAAGAGTCCTCGAACTCGCGGCGGGTCGGCGGCGCGATGCGCCGTCGGCGAGGTTCTCCGCCAGCTTGCGCGGGCGGATTCGCGCCGGCGGATTCTCGGTGTGTTCTGCGGGAGCGGGGCCGGCTCGGGCCGGGTCCTTCCGTGTAAGACCTTCCACGACTTCCCGAAAAAAACCCGCAGCGCGCCCCCGACCCGTGGGGCAAGCGCGGCGTGACCCGCGGGCACGGCGGTTGCACCGGGCGGCAGCGCCCAGCGCGCCTGGTTCCGCCGGCGCGGGCCGGGAAACGGGTGGAGCCGGCGGTGATGCGCGGGAAGGAGGCGCCGATGACGATGAAGAAGACGATGTCTCGAGGCTGGCGGTACCCGCAGCGAGGGTTGGTCCTCGGCGCGGCGGCCGCGTTGAGCGTGGCTCTGGTCGCCTGTGCCGCCACGCCCGGCGCGCGCGTGACGAAGCGGGACAAGACGGTCAAGGGAGCGGCGATCGGTGCCGCCGCGGGCGCGGTCGTCGGGGTCGTCACCGGCGAGCGCGAAGCCGACGAGATCCTCGCCCGCGCGGGAATCGGGGCCGCCATCGGGGCGGGAGTCGGCGCGTACATGGACTCGCAGGAGGAGCGGTTCGGCCGCATCCCCGGGACGCGCGTCGAGCGCGTCGCGGACGACGTGCTGCTCGTGCACTTCGATTCCGACGTGCTGTTCGCGGTGGACTCGGCCGGTCTCGAACCCGGGGCCCGGGACACGCTGGACCAGGTGGCGGCCGTCCTGAACGATCATCCGAAGACCGCGGTGATCATCCAGGGGCACACCGACTCGACGGGAAGCGAGCAGCACAACCAGGCGCTGTCGAATCGCCGCGCCTTGTCGGTCAGGGACTACCTCGAGCTGCGCGGCGTGAAGCCGTCACGCATGAGTGCGTTCGGCTTCGGCGAGAGCATCCCGCATGCGGACAACGACACCGAACGCGGCAGACGCCTGAACCGGCGTGTCGACATCCTGCTCAAGGCGAAGGCCACCTGAGGAGGTCCGATGCGACGACGCTCACCGCTTCTCTCCTTGTTCCTTGCCGCCGCGCTGCTGCCCCTCGTGGCGAGCTGTTCGGCGATGCAGCGGGCCCGGACGGAGACGGCCGTCGCCCGGGTCCTGCTCTCGGACCAGCAGATGGCGCAGATCGGCGAGCAGGTCCACGCCGAGCTGCAACGCCAGGGCATCCGCTACGTCGGCAGCGCCGCGGTGACCGGGTACGTCGAGGACGTCGCGGGAAGGATCTTCGCTCTGGCCCGCCGCGACCGGAGCGGCGTGGACTACCACGTGCACGTCATCGACGACCCGCAGAGCGTCAACGCCTTCGCCACGCCGGGTGGGCACATCTACCTCTACTCCGGCCTGATCCTCGCGGCGGACAACGAGGCCGAGGTGGCCGGCGTCCTGGCCCACGAGACGGGACACGTCACGGGTCGACACATGGAACGGGCGATCGTGAACAGCTACGGCGTGCAGGCGCTGGCGTCGCTGGCGCTGGGCGAGAACCCTTCGCTCGCCAGGCAGCTCGCCGCCAGCGCCGTCGCCACCGGGATCCTGCGGGCGCACGGTCGCAGCGAAGAGCTCGAGGCGGATCGGCACGGCGCGCGCTACGCCAGCCTCGCGAGGTACGACCCCAGGGCCATGATCACCTTCTTCCGGAAGCTCCAGGCCAAGGAGCCCCGAACCCCGCGCGCCCTGGCCTGGCTGCGAACGCACCCCGTGACCGGGGAGCGGATCGCCCGGCTGGAGGACTACATCGCGGACAACCGGCTGGGCGGCGGCGTCCTGGGCCGCGAACGCCATCTGGCCGTCGAGCAGAGGCTGGCGGCGGCGCCCGGGATTCGCCCCGACGTGAAGGTCGCCGGCGCCGGCGTGCGACGGCCCGGCGTCGCTCCGCCGTCGGCGGCGCGGGAGCGGGCGGCGCAGCGGAGCGGGTCCCCGATCCCCTGAAGCGGAGGAATCGGCTCGTGGCGATTCGCGTCGCACCGCTGTCGAGCGTTCGCGCCGCGCCGCGCGGCGCGCGGCGGCTCCTCCCCTGGCCGCGACTGCGCCGGATCGTGTGGCTCGGCGCGGCGCTGCTCGCCCTCGCCGTGGTGAACGAGATCGTCACGATCCGCAAGCTGGCCCGGGAGATCGGCCCGGTCGTGGAATCCGAGCTGTGGACCTTTCCGTCCCGCATCTACGCCAGGCCGCTCGTGCTTCGACCCGGCCTGCCCCTGGCCCCGGAGGAGCTCGTGGCCCGGTTGAAGCGGCTGGGATACACCGAGTCGTCCGATTCGCCGCGCCGGCCCCACGAGTTCCGCCCGCGGGGCCGGGAGATCGAGCTGTACACCGCGAGCGTCGAGCTGCCGGACGGCGAGGTGCCCGGCCGCGCCGCTCGCGTCTCGTTCCGGAAAGGTGGGACCGTGGCCGCGATCCGCAACCCGTCCGGAGTGGCGCTGGCCGACCTCGTGCTCGAGCCCGAGCTGCTCGCGACCCTGGCCGGGGACGGAGCCGAGGACCGCACGGTCCTGCCGCTCGCGGCGTTCCCCGACCACCTGATCCGGGCGGTCGTCGTGGCCGAGGATCGGCGGTTCTTCCGCCACCGCGGCGTCGATCCGTTGAGCGTCCTCCGCGCCCTGTCGGTCAACCTGCGCCGGGGGGGCATCGTCCAGGGGGGCAGCACGATCACCCAGCAGACGATCAAGAACCTGTTTCTCGGCTCGGAGCGCACCTGGTCGCGGAAGCTCGAGGAGGCGCGGATGGCGCTGGCGCTCGAGACGCTGATCCCCAAGGAGCGGATCCTCGAGATCTACCTCAACGAGGTCTACCTCGGCCAGCGCAACGGCGTCGCGGTCTGCGGTCTGGGCGAGGCGTCGAGGCACTACCTCGGCAAGGAGCCGCTGGACCTCGACCTGTCCGAGGCCGCTCTGCTCGCGGGGTTGATTCGCGCGCCGATCGCGACGAATCCCTTCCGGCACCTCGAACGGGCCCTCGGGCGCCGCAACGCGGTGCTCGCGGCGATGCACGACCGGCGACAGATCTCCGAGGCGGAATACCGTGTGGCTCTCGCGGCGACGCCCGCCCTCACCGAGGTCGGGGCCCGGCCCAGCGTGCCCCTGCTGGTCGAGTCGATCCGCAAGCAGCTCGCACAGCGTTATCCTCCGCAGCGGATCGCGCACGGCGGCCTGCGCATCCACACCACGCTCGACCCGCAGCTCCAGTCGCTCGCCGAGCACGCGCTGCGGCGCGGCCTGGCGGCGCTGGAAGCGAGCTATCCGTGGCTGCGGCAGCGGGGCGGCAGGTCGCTCGAGGCCGCCCTGGTCGCACTCGACCCGCGAAACGGCGAGATCCTGGCGCTCGTCGGCGGCCGGGACTTCTCCCGCAACCAGTTCGACCACGCGCTGCTCGCCCGGCGCCCGCCGGGCTCGCTGTTCAAGCCGCTCGTCTACCTCGCCGGCTTCGAACAGGCCGAGCGCGACCCGCAGTTCGTCTTCACGCCCGCAACCTTGCTCGATGACTCTCCGCTCGTGATCGCGGCCGCGGACGGCACGTGGGCCCCGCAGAACTACGACGAGGAGTTCCGCGGTTGGGTGACGGTACGCCGGGCCCTGGAAGAGTCGATCAACATCCCCGCGGTGCGCGCGTCGCAGCAGATCGGGCTGAGCACGGTGGCCGCGGTGGCCAGGCGCTGTGGCCTCGGCCTCGACGGCGCCGTCTACCCGTCGCTCGCTCTGGGAGCCGCGCAGGCCACTCCGCTCGACATGGCGCGGGCCTACGCGACGATCGCGAACGGCGGCCACGCCGTCGAACCGACCGCCCTGCGGGGCATCGTGGAGCGAACGGGAGCCGTCCTCGAGCGGTCGTCCGCCGCTCCCCGTCGAGTCGTCTCGGCGACCGCCGCCTACCTGACGCTCGACCTGCTGCGCGGCGTCCTCGACCGCGGCACCGGGCAGGGCGTGCGCGGGGCCGGTGTCCGGGGGGACTTCGCCGGCAAGACGGGCACCACGAACGACAAGCGCGATGCCTGGTTCATCGGCTTCTCGCCGCGCCTGCTGGCGACGGTGTGGGTCGGTTTCGACGACAACTCGCCGACGGGGTTGGCCGGAGCCCAGGCCGCGCTGCCGATCTGGATCGATTTCATCCGCTCGAGCGCCGGCCCCTCCGCGGCCGACTCGTTTCCGGAGCCGCCCGGCATCACGCACGCCTGGATCGATCCCTACACCGGACGGCTGGCGACCGAGCGCTGTCCGGAAGTCCTGGACGAGCTCTTCCGGGCCGGAACGGAACCGCTCGAGCCCTGTCCGGCTCACGCCGGCGAGTTCACCTGGCCCGTCGGCGATCCGGCGGCCACGTCGCGGTTCATCCGGCGCTGGGAGCGGCAGGTGCCGCAGGTCCGGCCCGACGTGAACGAAGCGCGGGCGTCGCCGCGGCTGCCGGCGGGTGCGACGGACGGCATCGCGCACTCGGAGCGGAGCGGCCGCGATCACCCGCCGCCGGGCTTCTTGCCGCCGGGCGAGCCGACGCGGACCCAGGCCCGCGTCTCGACCCGATGATCCCGCAGGCTGTCCTTGGCCCACGCGTCGAACTCGGCCTGCTTCAGGCCGGCCGGCCGCTCGCTCCAGCTCGCCGAGTGCAGCAGCTTCCAGACGTACTCCGCGAGAAAGCCCGCGTCGCGGACCGCCACGAGGCGGTCGAGGTAGCGGTCCTCGCAGTCCGGGTCGGAGGCCTTGAGATCGGACCAGGCCTGGACCAGGGCACGGCGCGATTCCAGCTCGAGCGCGAAGGTCTCGGCCGCCTTCGCGTCGAACGGCCGGCCCGGGACGTACTGCTTGGCGATGCCCCGCGCGCGCGCCAGCCCGTACCCGGTCCACGCCGCCGCGGCGCAGCGCGAGACCCCGTGCGACAGCGCCTCGTCGATCGTGACGTCGAGCGGAAGCTGGTCGGGCTTGGTCTCCGCCGGGCCGGCGACGATCGCCGACCAGGCGGCCCAGAGCAGGATCAGCGAGAGACATCGCGACGCGTTTCTCATGTCGAGCACTCCTCTCCGGGCTCAGGCCCCGGCCGCGTCGTCAAAGAAATCGACGATTCCGGACTCCAGCGAGTACTCGGCACCGACGACGACCAGGCCCTCGCGCTGGATCAGATGCTCGAGCGCTTCCGATCCGTGCCGCAGGTGGCTGGCGGAGACGCGGACGTTGGCCCGGACGGCATTCCGCACCAAGGCGTCGGGGTCGTGTCGCAGCTCGGTCGCGAGCAGCGCCTCGACCGACGGCCGGATGCGGTCGATGATCGAGCGCAGGTTGCGCGACTGGTGTTGCGCCGGCTTGCGCAGCTGGTCGAGCGTGGCCAGGACCGCCCCGCAGCTGGAATGGCCGAGCACCACCACGAGCCGCGTGCCGAAGCGCTCCGCCGCGAACTCGACGCTGCCGATCTGCGAGGGAGCGACGATGTTGCCTGCGACGCGGATCACGAACAGGTCGCCCAGGCCCTGGTCGAAGACGATCTCGGCCGGCACCCGCGAGTCGGAGCAGCCGAGGATGATGGCGAACGGCTCCTGACCCGCCGTCAGCTCGCTGCGGCGCGCCCCGCCCAGGAGCGTCTCGCGGCTCCGCAGGTCGGAGGCGAAGCGGCGGTTTCCTTCCCGCAGGCGCTCGAGCGCCTCGCGCGCTGAGATCATCGGCGCTTCATCCCGCCCGGCTCGCGCAGCCGGCGCGGGAACATGGTAGCTCCGGCCCCGTCACTCGTCCGCCTCGGCCGTGCTCCGCGCGCGGCCGCGCGTGACGAGGCGGCGATCGGCGTAGGAGCTGATCTCGACCAGTTGCTCGAGCGGCTGGGTCAGCCGGGGGTCCTGGTGGCTGCGCACGACGATCTCCTTGGCGAACAGCATCGCGAGGTAGCGCAGCTTGAGCGCCGGCCGGTCGGCGACGGTGCGGAAGTCGCGGTGGCCGGTGTTGACCTCCCACCGCCCGTCGTGCATGCGCGAGCGCCAGGCGGCGCCCGGCTGGTGGACGAGCTGCGGCTCCGGGATCCCTTCACCCGCGCGGCCCGCCGGGATCTCCTCCAGCACCTCGACCTCGGCCTCGGCGCGCGCTTCGCGACCGCCGCAGCGCGCCACGACGGCGAGCGTGCCCGTGGCCTCCTCGTTGCCGGCCGAAAGCAGCGCGCGATCCGCGGACCGTTCGTCCGGCACGAGCGCTCCCACCGCCGCGTCCAGGCTCCAGGCGTAGTCGACCGTGTCCTCGACCGCACGCCCGGTGGCATCGAGCGCGTGCGCCCGCACCTGTCGCCGGCCGCGGCACTCCACGCGCAGCGGCGACGGGGTCAGCTTGACGGCGTGGAGCGGGCCCGGCGGAAGCAGCTCGCACGGCGGCCCGGCCTTTCTCGGGGACTCCGCCGGCGCGGGCGGCGCCTCGACGCCGGGGCCGGAGCCGGCCTCCACCGCCCCGCTCGCCTGGCCGCCGCCGTCGCCCGCCGCCGCCCGCTCCACCGGCAGCATCGAGTAGCGCGGGCGATGGCGATGGAAGTCGCGGAACGCGCGCTGCAGGTCGCGGATCAGCGTACGGTCCAGCTCCTCGCTGCGGCGACGTTCGATCGCCTCGAGCACGCCGGACAGGATCGGCTCGATCACGGCCAGCGCCCGCGCGAACGTGCCGGCCGCCTCGTCGGCCACGACGCCCCGGCGGCTGCCCGGAGCGACGCGCAGCGCAGGCCAATCGACGATGCCCGACAGCCGCGGGTCCGTCCACGGGGAGTGGTCGAGTCCGACCGGCGCGAGGTCGTGGAAGCTCTCGGCGACGAGCGTGCCCGTGGAGTAGACGGCCAGGCCGCGCGGCTCCGCGTCGCGCTCCCGCGGCTCGCCGGCCAGGTAGATCTCGAAACGGATCGGCGGATGACCGGGCAGCTCCAGCGGCCCGATCCCCTCCAGGCGCTCGCCGAGGAAGCGGGGGGGCCGGACCACGATCACCTTCTGCGCGCGGCCGCGCGACATGCCGTCCTCGACGACCAGCTCCACCGGGCGCGCGAGGAGCTGCCCGCGCAGCTCGGCGGCGAGGTAGTCCGCGGCGCGGCGACCGCCGAGGGCGCCCAGCGCCTCGCGATGCAGGCCGACGACGACGACCTCGGTCCAGCGCTCGTCGAGGGCGAGCCGGCCGCGCAGCGGCTCGATGCGGAAGTCGGCGCGGTCGCGGTAGAGCAGCAGCCGGTGCGGCCGCTGCCCGGGCATCGCGCTGCGCACCTCGAGCATCTGGCCCAGGCTCCAGAAGCCGAGCAGGCCGATCCCGTACTGACCCTGCGTCATCAGCTCCAGGCGCTGCTGCGGCGACAGCGACCGCTTGCGGCTGTGGCCGATGTGGGTCGCGACGTACTTCAGCGCCTCGGGCCGACCGAGCTCGGGGATGATCCCCTCGCCGTCGTCGAAGATGAACAGGCTGGGGGCGCGGCGCTCGCGCCGTCGCGTCACGCGGACGCGGGTCGCCCCGGCGTCGAGGCTGTTCTGCACCAGCTCGGCCAGCGCCTTGCGCGGGTCGGGCTGGCTGAGCGCCAGCCAGCGGATCAGCTCGAACGGGTCGTGCGGGCGGAGCCGCCCGCGGAGCTGATCGTCCGCGATCCGGGCGCGCCGCGCCCGTCGCCTGCGGGGTGCTGCCGGCCCTCCCGTCGCGCCGTCGGGCATCGGCCGGACGATACCACCGGCAGGCCGGGCCCGGAAACGCGGGGCCGGCGTGCAGCTCGCCGCGGGCGGTCCCGCAGTGCCGCGGAACTAGTCCCGAGCCTCGCGCGCCGCCGGCGGGAAGTAGCGCTCGAGCGTCGCGCGGCTCGGCGGCCGCGTGGCGAGCGAGACCAGGACCACGAGCGCGGCCGAGCCGAGCACCATCGGGAACACGGGGAGGAACCCGTAGACGGTGACGTTCCCCGCCGTGCGCAGCAACAGGTCGCCGAGCGCGGGGAAGATCGGGACCGCAGGCTGGCCCGGTCCGGGGGCGATCGCCGCGGTCGTCGCGTGCAGCGACCAGGTCCCGAGCACGCTGGCCGCCACCCACAGCGAGGCCGCGAGCACGCCCCACTTCGTGCTGCGCTTCCAGAACAGCGCGCCGATCATCACCGGCGCCAGCGCGGCGAAGCCGGAGAAGGCGAAGCGGATCGCCAGCTCGAAGATCCCGACCTGGTCCTTCAGCCGGAGCGCGAGCAGGTAGGCCGCCACGCCGATCGCGACCACGAACAGCCGCCCGGTCCAGGCCTGCGCCGCGTCGCCGAAGCGCCGCTTGCCGCCGTAGTGGGCGAAGACGTCCTCGGTGAACATCGTGCACAGGCCGAGGATCTGGCTGTCCGAGGCCATCACGCAGGCCATGATCGCGGCGCCGAGGATGCCCGCCACCCAGGTCTCGGTGTGGGCGGTCAGCATGCGCAGCACGACGTCGTCCGATTCCCCGGCTCCCAGGCCCGGGAACTGGTCCGCGGCGACCACGCCGAGATAGACGCTCGGCAGCCAGATCGCCAGGATGCACAGCGGGTAGAAGATCACCGTGCGCCGGAAGGCGGAGACGCGCCGCGCGGTCAGGCACATGATCGAGATGTGCGGGAACATGATCGACGACAGCGGGATGAAGAAGTAGCTGAGGAACTCGGCCTGCGGGATGCGCTGGCGCGTCAGCAGCGCCGCGTTGCGCGGGTCCGCGCCGAGCCGCTGCATCACCTGGTCGAACCCGCCGAGCCGGCGCGCGATCAGCCAGAACGCGATCGCGCCGAACGACAGGAACAGGATCGTCTGGAACGTGTTGACCCAGGCCGTCCCGCGCATGCCGCCGAAGAAGACGTAGCCCATCACGACCAGCGCGACGATCGCGCCGCCGGCCTCGTACGAGACCCAGTGCTGCGTCTCGAGCACCGTCCGCCCCTGGCGCACGACCTCGACCATCAGCGGCTTCCCGTCGGGGCCGAGCACCGTGCTCAGCGCCTCGAGCGTGGCCCCGCCCCCCATCACGCCGATGATCACGTACGGCACGAGCATCGCCGCCGTCAGCACGAAGACCACCGTGCCGATCGCCGAGCACTCGTAACGGTCGCGCAGGAACTGCACCTGCGTCATGTGGCCGAAGCGCTTGCCGTAGGCCCACAGCCGGGTGCCGATCAGCAGGATCGTCAGCGGGATGACGAAGCCGGAGCAGGCCGCCATCAGCCCGTACACGCCGATCCCGCGCCGGTAGGCCAGCCCCGAGCTGCCGAGGATCGCGAACGCCGTCATGTTCGTGCCGAACAGCGAGAACAGGAAGACGATCGAGCCGATCGAGCGGCTGGCGAGGAAGTAGTCCTCGCCCGAGGCGCGGCCGCGGCGGAAGGCGAAGATCCCGATGTAGAGCACGATCGCCAGGTAGACGAAGACGACGGCCGCCGGGATCATCGGCGCCCCCCGCGGTCGGGCGGAGGCTCGTCGTGCTCCAGCCGCTCGATCCCGGAAGGCCAGGCCCAGCGCACCAGCGCCGCCATCACCAGGCTCGCCAGCACGGAGTAGCCCGCCTGGTACGCCAGTCCCACCGGCACGAAGCCGAAGACCAGCCGCGCGTCGTGCCAGAACCAGAAGTCCTGGCGCAGCGCCATCATCGCGACGAACAGCGCGAGGTACAGGCCCAGCGTCCGGCCGCTCGGAAGCTCCATCCGATCCCCCTTGCGGAACTCGCTCGTCCCGCGCTCCCCGGTGCTCGTTGCGAGGGGATTGGCGCAGCTCCCGTGGATCGCTCGCCACGGCGAACGCGGGCGGCGCCGCCAGGCAGGGTACCACGACCGTTTTGACTCCGGGTCGGCGCGTCCCCTATCCTCGCCGCCGTGCTGCGCCGCCGTCTCGCCTCCCTGCACCTGCAGATGCTGCTGGGCTTCGCCGCCGGGACCGGCGGCGGCATCGTCGCCCACCTGTCGTTCGCCGGCGACCCGCTCCTCGAGCGGGTCGTGCGCTACGGATCGCAGCCGATCGGGCAGATCTTCCTGCGGCTGCTGTTCATGCTGGTCCTGCCGCTGATCTTCGCGGCGCTGGTGCTCGGGGTGTCCGGGCTCGGCGACCTGCGCCGGCTCGGCCGCGTGGGTCTCAAGACGCTGGCCTACACCGTGCTCGTCTCGACCATCGCCGTGGTCATCGGCATCGCGCTGGTCAACCTGCTGCGGCCGGGCGACGGGGTCTCGCCGGAGGTGCGGGAGCGCCTGCTGGCCGACGCCGCGCAGCGGGCGCAGGGCGTCGCCGGGCCGCGCAGCCTCGGCTCGGCGACCGAGCTGATCGTCGGCATCGTGCCGCGCAACCCGATCGAGGCCGCGGCCGGCGGCGACGTGCTGGCCTGGATGTTCTTCTCGCTGTTCTTCGGGATCGGGTTGACGCTCACGCCGAGCGCGGCGGCGCGCGACCTGGAGCGGGCGATCCAGGGGCTGTACGACGTCACGATGAAGCTGATCCACGTCGTGATCCGGCTCGCGCCGCTCGGCGTGGGGGCGCTGCTGTTCACGCTGACCGCGCAGCTCGGCTTCGAGGTGCTGGGGCAGCTCGCGCGCTACGTCGGGGTCGTGCTCGCCGCGCTCGCGCTGCACCAGTTCGTCGTCTACTCGCTGGCGGTGAAGCTGCTCGGCGGCATGAGCCCGCTGCGCTTCTTCCACGGCATCCGCGACGCGATGCTGATGGCGTTCTCGACCGCTTCGTCGAACGCCACGCTGCCCACGGCGCTCGAGGTCGCCGAGCGCGAGCTGCGCCTGCCGCCGCAGATCGGCCGCTTCGTGCTGACGATCGGCTCGACCGCCAACCAGAACGGGACCGCGCTGTTCGAGGGCGTGACCGTGCTGTTCCTGGCGCAGTTCTACGGGGTCGAGCTGCCGCTCGCGCAGCAGGCGATCGTCGTCGCGGTCTGCATCCTGGGCGGGATCGGCACCGCCGGCGTGCCCGCCGGCTCGATCCCGGTCGTGGCGCTGATCCTCGGCCTGGTCGGCGTGCCGACCGAGGGCATCGGGTTGATCCTCGGAGTCGACCGCTTCCTCGACATGTGCCGCACGACGCTCAACGTCTCCGGGGACCTGGCGGCGGCGGTCGTCGTCTCCCGCAGCGAGGGCTGGCGTCCCGAGCAGGCCGCTCCCGTGGCCGGCGGCTGACCGGGGGAGGCCGGCGAGGACGCCGCCGCCCCTCGCCCCGTGTCCAGCGGCGCGCCTCGCGGTACATTCTCCGGCAGTGGGCCCGGTCGGGATCGACTGGAGCCGCCGGAGGCACCGTCGTGCTGCGTGGACTCCTCGGGGACTTCGACGGGCGGAACGCGCTGCGTCGCGTCTCCCTCGTGGCGGCCCTGCTCGCCCTGGTCCCGCCCGCGGCCCGGGCCGGCGCCGCCGCGCCGATCCCGACTCCCGAGCGGCGACACGCGGCGCTCGGGATCGAGGAGGTCCCGGTGCTGCTCCCGGAGCCGACGGACGAGCAGCTCGCGGCGCGGGCGCTGCAGGACGCCGTCGACGTCACGCGCTACCTGCTCGACCTGAGCTTCGAGCCCTCGGCCGTCCCCGGCGTGAACGGCACCGTCTCCGGCTCCGTCACGATCACCGCCCGGAGCCTGGTCGACGGCCTCCAGCACCTGGTGCTCGACCTGCGCGACGGCATGACGGTCTCGAGCGCCAGCCGCGGCGTCGCGAGCCTGGCCTTCACGCACTCGGGGCACGTCCTGGACGTCACGCTCGACCGGCCCTTCGGCGACGGCGAGGTCTTCGCCGTCACGGTCGCCTACGGCGGACAGCCGGTGCCCTCGGGATTCGGCTCGATCCGCTGGAAGAAGTACGCCTCCGCGGGATGGGGCGAGGCGGTGTCCACCCTCTCCGAGCCGCAGGGCGCGCGGGACTGGTGGCCGTGCAAGGACCGTCCCGACGACAAGGCGCTGGTCGAGGAGCGGTGGACGGTGCCGAGCGGCTGGATCGCCACCGGCAACGGCGTGCTGGTCGAGACCGCGAGCGCGGGCGTCGGGAAGAAGCGGTACATCTGGCGCGGGAGCCACCCGCTGACGACCTACCTCGTGTCGATCGCGGCGACCGACTACGTCTCGTTCTCCGACACCTACCCGACGCTCGCGGGCGGCACGATGCCCGTCGTCTACCACGTCTACGCCGAGGACCTGGCGGACGCCCAGCAGTCGTTCTCCCCGACGGTCGAGATGATCGAGTTCTACGCGCAGTTGTTCGGCGAGTATCCGTTCGTCGAGGACCAGTACGGGATGAGCGCGTTCGCCTGGGGCGGCGCGATGGAGCACTCGACGAACACGTCCTACGGCTATCCCCTGATCGACGGCGCCAGCACCTTCGACTTCGTCGTCGCGCACGAGCTGGTCCACCAGTGGTGGGGCGATTCGCTCAGTCCGCGCGAGTGGGCCGACATCTGGCTGAACGAGGGGTTCGCCACCCACGGCGAGGCGCTGTGGTTCGAGCACGTCGGCGGGGCCCAGGCGTACCACGACTACATGCAGACGCTGTGGCGCGAGACCTTCAACGGCCCGGTGTACGGCAACCCGAACTGGTTCGGGGCCGCGGTCTACGACAAGGGCGGGTGGGTCCAGCACATGCTGCGCGGGGTGCTGGGCGACGGACCGTTCTTCGACGCGCAGCGCACGTGGTACGCGACCAACAAGGACGGGATCGTGGACACGGCGCTGTACCGAGCCACGCTGGAAGCGGCGCACGGCGCCCCGCTCGACTGGTTCTTCCAGGAATGGGTCTACGCCGCGAACTCACCGCGCTACGAGTTCGGCTGGACCACCGCGGACGTCGGCGGCGGCGTCCACCGGAACTACGTGCTCGTCCGCCAGGTGCAGACGGACGCCGGCGTCTTCACCATGCCGCTGCGGCTGACCCTCGTCAGCGACGCGGGGAGCGAGGTCCGCGTGGTGTGGAACGACCAGGCCGAGCAGCTGTTCGTGCTCGACACCGCGGCGCCGCTGTTCGACCTGGGCTTCGACGACCCGAGCTGGATCCTCAAGGCGTCCGTCGCCGAGATCGTGCTCGCCGACGGCGACGCCGACGGGGTGCCGGAGCTCGCCGACAACTGCCCGAGCGAACCCAACTCCGATCAGCTCGACGCGGACGGCGACGGCCTCGGCGACGTGTGCGACGCGGACGACGACGGCGACGGGCTGGCCGATCCCGCGGACTGTGCCCCGCTCGATCCGGCGCAGGGGGTCCCGGCCGAGGTCGCGTCGCTCGCGGCGGGCAAGGCCGACCCGGCGACGGTCCAGCTGGAATGGACGGCGACGCCCCGGGCCGACGCCTACGACCTGTCGCGCGGGCTGCTCTCCGGTCTGGGGACGGGCGCCGGCTACGGCGTCTGCCTCGCTCCGCTGTGGACGGGGCTCGGCTACGACGACCCCGACCTCCCGCCCGCCGGAGACGGCTGGCTCTACCTCGTGCGCGGCCACGACAGCGGCTGCGGCGGAGGCGGCTCGCTCGGCGAGGACTCCGGCGGGGCGGCGCGGCCGTCGGCTTGCCCCTGACCAGCCGGCTCGAGGCGCCGTTTTTCGCCCGCTCCCGTGTCGCGGGACGGACCGGCCGGGCCCGCCGCCGCTACTACCCGATCGGCGACGTCCAGGTCGCGATCGGGAAGTGGAGGCGGTCAGGTCGGCTGGCGCAGCGCCGCGACCGGGAACCGCACGGCGCTCAACCGCAGCGTCGCCGCCTGGTAATCCACCAGCACCTGCGCTCCCTCTCCCGCCACCCACATTCCGGAGCCCGGATCCTGCCGGATCCGGATCGCCCGGATCTCGTGGAAGTCGCGGAACAGGCCGAAGCGCAGCCGTGGATGGGGCGGCTCGGCGTAGGCCAGCTCGACCGGCTGACACGACCTTCCCGCCCCCGCGAGGCAGTAGCCGACCAGCACGGAGCGCGGGTCGGATGCCCGCACCTCGATCAGCTGGCCCTGCTCGTTGCGCCGCACGGAGGTTCGCGACACGAGCGGAACGAGGTGATCCCGCGGTCCTTCGCCCAGCGCGGCGGGTGAAAGCGGGGTCAGCGAGTAGCGAACCGGCTCGACGGCGGGAGCCGCGGCCGGACGGTGGGTTCCGACGCCGACGACCAGCATCTGCACGAACAGACAGGTCGCGGCGGCACGGTTGAGGAACGAAGCGGCCTGTCGCTGGGAGGCCTTCCGCAGCAGCCGGGCCCGGCGCTCGCGAGACCTGCGGGTGTCGCGCGTCTCGTCCAGCTCCCACGTCCGTGCGACGTGATTGGTGCGGTTGCCGGACCTCGCTCGTGGCACGTTCCGTGGTTCGCCCGCGCTCGCGCGCGAGCCCGCCCCCCGTTCCCCTTCGGCGCGAAAGCCGTCGGGGAGGCGCAACGCACTCGCAAGAAGCGAGACCGCGGCGAGGCACTCGACCAGGAGCGAGGCTCCCCGTTGCCGGGCGGTCTCCCGCAGCTGCCGGATCCGGCGCTCGCCGCCCAGTCCGCCTCGCAGGGCAACCAGGTTCGTGCGGTTGCCGGACCTCGTGCGGGGGCCATCCGGCAACGTCGCGGCGCTCGCGAGTCGCCGCCGAACGGACCGCGTTCCGCGCCGGCTGCCGTGAGCGCGCTCGGGGCGGCGCGAAGCGCTCGCGAGCGCCGCGGCCGCGGCGCGGTACTCGAGCGAGCACAGGGCGGCCCGCTGCCGGGCGGTCTCCCGCAACTGCTGGATCCGGCGCTCGCGGGATCCCTCGATCCCTCCCGACCGATCCGGCGCGCATTCCAGGACGCGCTCGCCCATCGACGACGCTTGGGCCGGGTCTCGGAGAGCGGGCTCGGCGCCGCGCGCGGCACCCGCCAACGCCGCGGCCGCAGCGCGGTAGTGGACCATCAGGAACGTGCGGTCGCGCGCGTGCGGCATCGCTTCACAGCTGCCGGAAACTCACGGTGCGGTCGGCGCGCGGACCGGTGAAGAGGAACCGGCTGCAGAAGTCGATGTCGGAGTTGCCGCCACCGACCGTCTGGTAGCTGGAGTTGCCGAAGGGATCGCCGCCGGCGGCCGCCGGCTGGCAATCGTCGGCATCGCCGTAGCTCCCGTTGGGTCCCGCGATGTCGGCGACGATCGTTGCTCCCGAGATCACGCCGTTGCCGCCGCCGACGCGCCTCAGCCGTCCCTCCCCGATCGCCAGCACCACGCCCGACCAGCTCGAGCTGCCGAGGATGGTCAGCTCGCCGGTGACGACCAGAACCCCGGAACCGATCGCTCCCGGACCGACCTGCACGTCGGCGTCGATGAACACGACGTCGCCGCCGGTGAGCGCTTCGGGCAGACTGCAGTTGTCCGTGTCGCAGAAGTAGGTCGCGTAGTCGCGCAGCTTGTCCAGCAGATCCTGCAGGAAGGCGCAATCGTTCCAGGCGGGGTCCATCGTTCCCATGCCGGCTCCCGCGACGAGCGGTTCCGTCGCGTCGAGCAGGTTGACGGCGGTCGCGGCCCCGGAGAACGGCCCGGACCTGAACTTGTGCGGCGGTCCCGTCATGCCCTGTTCGGCCAGGGCCTCCGCGGCGTCGGTCGTCGCACCGACGATCCCCACCGCGAGGCCGGGGTGGCCACCGCCGAGGAAGTAGCAGTCCTCGCCGTGATACCGCTCGGCGTTGGCCTGGCCGCCGAAGAACGAGGGATCCTCGCCGAGGAGGGTCACCGCCGCGGGCGGGATCGGCGGCAGAAAGACCACGGACTCGACCACCGCCTCGACGACGCGGAAGGAGTGGTTCGGCCCGACCCCGACGCCGGTGACGAGGACGCGGGAGTTGGAGTCGGTCAAGCTCGAGCGACCGTCGATCGGGTCGTTGCTGAGGAAGGCGGCGAAGAAGCCCTCGCCGAGCGGGGAGTGCGCGCGCAGCGGGACGTCGTCGCCGTATCCGGTCAGGCCCGTGAACGTCCCGTCGTCGTCGTACAGCGCGATCAGCGCCGTCGGAGCGAAATCGAGGACCCCGTCCGCGCCCGCCGCCTCGGCCAGCCGCGGGCCGAAGTCCCCGCCGGAGTCGCCGAGCGTCCTCCGCCCGTGCTCGACCGCGGATTCCGCGAGGAAGAAGGCCTGCTTGACGTCCAGCTGCATCCGGCCCAGCTTCAGGTTGCTGATGCTGATCGACAGCAGGGCGATCCCCAGGCTGCCCAGCAGCGCGGTGAACAGCAGCGCCATCACCAGCGCCGAGCCCGCCTGGCCCGCCGCGAGGGGATTCGCCGCCGGCCGCCCGCTCACAGCACGTTCCTCAACGTGACCTCTTGGGTCAGGGTGTAGCGCAGGAACTGTCCGGTCCGCGGGTCGGGCGCCGCCGAACGCGCCGTGATGCGGATCGTCACCGCGCGGGGATCGATCGCGTCGTCGGGCGCAAACATCGGCTCGACGACTCCGTCGCCGTCCGCGTCGTTGGAGATTCCCGTCGCGATCGTGGAGAACGGGGAGGTCCCGTCGCCGTTGACGCGCCATTCGATGCGGTCGCCGATGTGGCGGATCAGAACCTGCTCCCCGTCGCCCGTCGTCGCGCCGTCCTCGTCGTGATCGGCGAAGATCTCGATCTGGCTCACGCCGTCCGAGGGATCGGGGTCGAACCCCAGCAGCGCGAGACCGGAGTTGAGCGGGTCCCAGCCCGCGCTGCGCAGGCGGCCGGTGATCAGCTCCATGCTGCTGCGTGCGTTGTTCTGCAGATCGACGAGCATCTGCTGCGCGTGATTGATGCGCGAGTTCTGGATCATCAGCGTCGTCAACGCGGTCGCCGCGAGCGACAGCACCAGCAGTCCGATCAACATCTCCGCCAGGCCGAAGCCTCGCTGATCTCTCGTGCGCATCACAGCCCCCGCAGGAACGTCATCTCGACCTGCCGCCGCGGGCCGGCGTGCTGGCCGCGGGCGGCCGCGAGCACGATGATGCGCTTCGTGCGACTGGGCGAGCCGAGGTCCTCGATCGTCCAGCGGACCGTGTAGCCGGACGCGAGTTCGTCGAAGTACCCGGCGAGGTTCTGGCTCAGGCTGCCGCCTGCCTCCAGGCCGCGAAACGAGGCGCGCCGCAACTGTTCCGCGCGATCCAGCGCCAGGACGCCGACGGTGCCCAGATCCGCGCTGGCGTCGTTGGCGTGGGCGGCGTGGAGGAACATCGGCGCGACGGCGAGGATCGCGATCGTGGTCAGGAACAGGGCCACCAGGGTCTCGACCAAGGTGATGCCAGCCGCCGGTCGAACAGCGTCCACACCGATTGGCTACCGCGGGCCCCGCCGGCTGTCCACGCCCAGAATCGTACTCGTCCCGCGCGAGAGCGACGACCACGGAATCGGTCGCGGCGCGCCTCACGACAAACCGGACAACGAAGGAGATCGAGCGCCATCGTCCGTGCGGCGAGCGTCGGGCCGGCGGAGTGGTCGCGGCGGGTCGCGGCGCGTACCGTTCGGACATGCAGAGGAGCCACGGCATGACGGCGGGAAACGCCCGAAGTCAGCTTGGGGTCAGCCTGCTCGAGGTCTTGATCACCCTCGGCCTCGCCGCGGGCGTCGCCCTTGTGTCGCTGACGACGGCGATCCCCTGGTTCGATCGGGAGCGGCTCCGGGCCGCCGTCCACGACGTGCAGAGCAGCTTGCAGCTCGATCGCTTCGAGGCCATCAAGCGCAATCGGCCGTGCCGCGTCGTCGTCGACGTCGCGGCGAAGGCGATCGAGGTCTGGGACGGAATGGGCACCACCGCCACCGGAGACGACGTCCTGCTGCACAAGACCGGGATTCCATCGACGGTCGGCTTCGCCCATCCCCAGGGCGCGTCACCCGTGACGCTCGACCCGCTCGGAGCCGAACGCTACCAGGCGATCTTCCATGGCGACGGCACGGTCGGCTCGGGCGACGGCGAGATCGTGCTCCACGGCGGCGGGCGGTACCAGCGGTTGACGCTGTACGTCGCGGGCGCCGTGCGCCTGTCGACCTGGAACGGCTCGAGCTGGCAGCTCTGAGTCCGCGGGCGCGCCCCGGACACTGGCACGGGCGTTGAAGGAGGCGAGGCGTCGCGGTCAGAGGTGCTCCAGCTCGGCGAGACCGTGCGACAGCTGCTCGCGCCAGTGGCCGAAGCGGGACTCGAGGTAGCGCCGCCCGCTCCACCACGCCAGCGCCAGCGCCACGAGCCCGCTTGCGGCGCCGAGCGCGATCAGCGCCGGCCGGTCGCGGTGCGCGGCGACGATCGCGCTCTCCAGCACGCCGAGCAGGGACAGGATCACCACGATGTAGGCGCTCATGTACGCGCGCGTCGCCGCGTCGACCCTGTCGCGCAGGGACTGCAACGTCTGGCGCAGGTTGCCTCCCAGATCGACGGCGTGCATGCGACGCGCCTGATGGCGCAGGGTCCCGATCAGCAGCCCGATCGCGGCGCCGGACAGCAGCAGGTAGCCCAGCGTCCACCCCGAGAGGTCGCCGAAGGACGCGACGAGCGCGAAGCCGAGCAGCAGCACGCCGTACCCCGCCTCTTCGCGCAGGCGCCGCGCGACCTGCCGCCGGATCTCGTCGCCGCGTTGCTCCAACAATCTCATGATCTCCTCCTCGCTCAGCTCGCCGGGGGGCGTGCAGCCCCGCCAGGTCGATCTCAGGTCGTCCCAGCTCATCGTCGTCACTCCCCCAGCCGGACCCGCAGCTTGTGCCGGATGCGGGTCAGCTTGACGCCCACGTGGTTGGCGGAGATGCCGAGGATCTCCGCGATCTCGTCGTAGCTCCGGTCTTCCAGATGCAACAGCACGAGCGCGCGCTCGACGGCGGGAAGCTCGCGGATCGCCGCCTCGAGCGCGTCCTTGCGTGGATCGCGCTCGGTCGCGGGGCCGGGTCGGCTCTCCGCCTGCGGCAGCTCGTCGAGCGGGACCGCGAGCGGCCGCCGCCGGGCCTGCCGCAGGCCGCTGATCGCCGTGTTCAGCGCGATGCGATAAATCCAGGTGCCGAGCTTGGCCTCGCCCTTGAAACGATCGCGGCTGCGCCAGAGCTGGAACAGGATCTCCTGCAGCAGGTCGCGGCGCTCCTCCACCCCCCGCGCGTAGAGCGTCGCGACGCGGTACAGGATCCCCTGGTTCTGCTCGATGCGGGCGAGGAATTCCCGCTCGGCTGCCGGGTTCCGGCTCATCCTCTCGGGCCACACCCTGATTCGTCGCCGCGGGGCGCCGCAACCTTACCGTGGGGGCGGCGATCCCGACGACGAGGACCGCCCGCCTGCGGGCCCCGGCACTCCGGGTCGCGGCCGGGGTCGTCGGGGGTGGCCATCGCGGCCTCGGGGGTCGGCGCCGCGCCGCGGTACGGTCGCGGCCCCGGGGGCCGGTGCGGGCCGGTGATGCTCCGCTCGGGGGCCGGGCTTCCCGGCCCGAAACGGGAGCAGGGGGGACGGACCGCGCGCCGCTTCAGCCCCCGTCCTGTCGCGGCGGCTTGCGCAGCGCCATCAGCAGGAACTTGCTCACGAAGAAGAGGATCACGCCCCAGGTCAGGAGCATCATCACCCAGGCCGCGCGGGTCACGGGCGGGCTCCTTTGCGCCGCCAGGCGAGCCAGACCAGGAACGCGCAGCCGGCGAAGACCAGCGTCAGGAGCCCCCCGGTCAGGTCCTGCACCAGGGCCGCCGTCATCCGGCCGCGCTCGTCGATCCAGACGTAGTTTGCGTCTCCGACGTGGAGCACCTTGCCGATCACGCTGTCCGGGGCGAGCGGCCAGCCGTCGCCCGACAAAAGCGAGCCGAACGCGGCGAGCCAGTCCGCCTGCGGCTTGATCAGCGCGGCGAGGAAGATCACGAGCAGGAAGCCGGGCGTGACCCAGCGGATCACGAAGCGGAACAGGCGCGGCACGGCCATGTCGGCGCCGCGCGTGATCTCCTCCCAGCCGCGATCGATGCCGAAGATGAAGGCGAAGATGAACGCCTCGGCCAGCGCGAACACCACGAGCGAGAAGGTGCCGGTCCAGAAGTCGAACTCGTTGAACGAGCCGCCGGGGTAGAGCCAGACGCAGAAGAAGCCCAACAGCAGCGTCGCCGCGCCGAACGCCAGCGCCGCGCGGCGGCGCTCGAGCTGGAACTCGTCCTCGAGGAACGCCAGCACCGGCTGCCCCATCGCCAGGGACGAGGTGATCCCGGCGAAGAACAGCAGGCCGAACCACATCATGCCCGCGATCGGCGCGAACCAGCCCCAGTGGTTGAACAGCGTCGGCAGCGTCATGAAGCCCAGGCTGAAGCCGCTGCCGCCGGCGGTCGCGGCCTGCACCGCCTGCAGCCCGAAGTAGGCGGTCGCGATCGGGATCAGGATCGTACCGCCGAGCACGACCTCGCAGAACTCGTTCAACCAGCCGGCCGAGGCGGCGTTGAGCGCGATGTCGTCGCGCTCGCGGACGTAGGCCGCATAGCAGTGGATCGAGCCCATGCCGACCGACAGCGTGAAGAAGATCTGGCCGGCCGCGGCGAGCCAGGTGCTGGGGTTGAGCAGCCCGGCCGGGTTCGGGTTCCAGACGAAGTTCAGCCCGTCGAGCGGGCTCTGCACGACGCCGGCCGTGCCGGGGGCGAGCGTCAGTGCGCGCACGGCGAGCACCGCGCCGAACAGCAGGAGCAGCGGCATGCCGATCTTGCAGGCGAGCTCGATTCCCTTGGCCAGGCCGCGCGACAGGATCCAGATGTTGAGCGCCAGCGTCAGGACGAACCACAACACGGCCTCGGGCGGCACGGCGAACAGCGACGCCTCGTGCTGCCCGAGGTAGCCCTCGAAGTAGTGGCGCACGTCGTCTGCGCCCATCCCGCGGAAGGTCCCGGCGAGGGAATGCCAGACGTAGGACAGCGTCCAGGACTCGATGTAGCAGTAGTACGCCGCCACGGTCAGGTTGGTGAACAGCCCGAACACGCCGACGTACTTGAGCCAGCGCCCGCGACCCAGGCGGTCGAGCATCCCCGGGGCCGAGTGGTGGCCGAAGCGGCCGCCGTGGCGCCCGATCGCCCACTCGACCCACAAGAGCGGGATCCCCATCAGCACGAACGAGATCAGGTACGGGATGATGAACGCGCCGCCGCCGTTCTGCGCGGCCTGGGCCGGGAAGCGCAGGAAGTTCCCGAGGCCCACGGCGTTGCCCGCCATGGCCAGGATCAGGCCGATCCGCGTGCCCCAGCGCTCGCGTGTCACGGCGTCGTCCTCGTCGGCGCGGGCCGGTCGCGCCGGCGCCCCCCGCCATCGGCCCGGGCCGGGCCGGCCCCGGAGGGTAGCGCATCCGGCGGCGGCGCGGAAGCGGCCGGCGTCGGCCGGTCAGCCCGCATTCTCCGGGCTCACGCTTTCGCCGAAGCTCGTGCCCAGCGCACGCAGGAAGGCGCGGGCCGTCGTGCGCGGATCGAACACGACGCCGCTCATGAAGCGGAAGAACGGGTTCGACACCTCGCCGCGCTCGGTGATGGTCAGCACGGCGCCGTCCGCTGCCGGTGCGATGTCGTAGCTCCAGCTTCCGGAGAACCCGAGCTGCGCGTCCTCGGGAATGCGCGTCACCATCCGCAGCGGCGGCTCGAAGACCTCGACGATCTGCGGCATCTCTCCCCACTTGCCGTGGACCACCCAGGCCGGCTTGCCGTCCCGGTCCGGCGCGCGCTCCATCGAGCGGACGGCCGGGTTCCACTCCGGCCAGCGGGGAAAGTCGCTGACGGCCGCCCACAGCGCCTCGGGGCTCTGGTGGAATCGGGCCCGGCAGGAGGCGACGTGGCCCTTCGGCAGCGCGAGGCCGATTCCGGCCATCAGGATCGGGACGGCGACGAGCGCGCCGCCGACGATGGCGACCCACTTTCCCACGGCCCCGCCCCTCATCCGCGCCCGATTCAAGCCGAAGACGCCGCGACCCGTCAACCCCGGCGGCCGTGCTCCGGCGCGACAGGCCCAGCCGGGAGGGTGCGGCCCTCCGCCGATCCGGGGAACCGTTGCGCGATCGCCTTCCCGCCGGACAGGGCCGGCCGCGAGGGCGCTAGTAGCGGGGTCGGCTCGATCCGGCGGTCCCCCGTTGCAGCACGGTGATGCAGCGGTGGGAGACCTGACCCCTCTCGTGATGCAGCAATGTGAGACCTGACCCCGTCAGGGACACGCCCCCGTCGGGTCGACGCTGCGGGAGCCGCTGGTCGCGTCGCCGGCCGGTCCATCACCGCTGCAGCCGGTGCCGACGACGAGATACCAGTACAGGTTCCCCTCGGTCTCGCCCGGGATCTCGCCGAGCACGGGTCCGGTCGACGTCGTCGTCCCCTCGAACCGCAGGCAGGAATCGGGACTCGCGTCGAGCAGGGCCGGCAGTCCCGCCGGAACTCCCCGGTAGACGCGATACGCGGCCGCATTCTCGACCTCGACCCACGAGAGCGCGTCCTTCGTCGCGGTCCATTCGAGCGGGCTGACCTCCGGCGGGGCGGCGGAGGGCTGCACGCCGATGACTCTCAAGGCCACGTTCTGGCTCTCCTTGCCGCGCGAATCGGTCACGAGGAGGCGGGCGCCGAAGTCTCCGGCGGAAGCGTACTCGTGCGCGACCGAGGGCGAGGCCTGGACCACGGCGGGCGTGCCGTCACCGAAGTCGAACTGATAGGTGGCGATCGTGTCGCCGGGATCCGTGTCTACCGACTGCGAGGCGTCGAACTCCACCGTCAGGGGTTCGCAACCCGCGAGGGGGTCCGCGTCGAGGACCGCCGTCGGGGCGGCATTCGGCCGACAGGCGGCGTTTCCCGCGAGGACGTACGAGCCGACGGGCGAGAAATCGGTCGCCGCCGCCTGGGTGACCGGCAGGCCGTCGGGGCGGTTGAGGAACGTCCGGACGTGCAAGCCGCTCAGGGTCTGCCCGGCCGCGACGCCGTCGACGAGGCCGTTCGAGATGCTGATCCGGATCGTACCGGTCGCGGCATCGTACGATCCGGCGTCGGCACTGCCGAGCGCGGTCGGAGCGTTGACGCTGGGCGGAGAGATCCGCCCGTACTCGAAGCCGATCGCTCCCAAGACGTCCGTCTTCATCGCGACGTAGTTGCGATCGGCGTTCGCGTCCGGGTTCGGCCGGTCCCAGATGATGTACCACTGGCTGCTGGGCGGTGCGCCCGTCGCCTCCGCCACCTGCAACGTGAAGACGAGCTTCTCGCTCTCGTCGAAGAAGTAGGGCTCGGCCACGTACAGCAGCCTGACGTCCGTCGCCGCCGCCGGAGCGGGCAGGGTGTCGGACTCGTCCGCCGCGACCTGGATCCCCGGAACCGAGCAGGCGTCGGCCGGCGGATTCGGGTCGGCGGGAATCGCGAGCTCGCCGCAGGCGAGACCCTCGCCCGCATCGTTCGTCGCCCTGATCTGGTAGAAGTAGGCCGTGCCCGGCTCGGCGGTGATGTCGTTGTAGGTGGGCTTGAGACCCGTCGAGTTCAGGAACGTCGCGCCGCCGCTCGCCGTACCACGAAAGATGCGGTAGCCGGTGAGGTCGTCGCCGCCGTTGTCGGGCGCGGACCAGCTGAGGTGCACGACGCTCGGCGCGCTGCGGTAGCCCGCGAGCCGCGGCGGGCGCGGGGCGACCGGCTCGGCCGGATCGGGGTCGAACTCGGACAGCAGCCGCAGCCCTCCCGACTGGCGTGCGAGCTTCGCCTTCGCCGCGAAGTCGTTCAGGCCGCCGATGATGCAGGTGCTCGTGAGGCAGCCGTCGGCGAAGGCGACGACCGCCCGTCCCTCGGCGTCCATCGCGATGTCGATGAAGTCGAGCAGGTTCCGGTCGTCGGGGACGTTCGCGCAGTTGATCCCGCGGTTGCAGATCGAACCGCGCTGGACGGGATCGTTCGGCGTCGCGTCGACGACGGTCCAGCTCACGCCTCCGTCGTAGGTGTGAGCGACGTACAGGTGCCAGGACGCGTTGAAGGTCCCCGCCGCCTGGTAGTCCCCCGCGGTCGTCGTGCCGAGGAAGGCGAAGGCCGCGCGGTCGTTGTCGCCCGCCACGACCGCCGGGAAGACGATGTTCTCGATGCCCAGCTCCGCGCCGATTTGCTGGTTGTGCTGCCAGCCGACCCCGCCGTCGTCGGAAACGGCGATCCACGGACGCCCGTCGCTGCGCTGGTAGCCGAAGTAGATCCGTCCTTCCGTGCCGATGCCGATCGACGGGTCGGTCAGGGCGTTGTTCTTCGGCGCCGTGCTGCCCGTCACCGGATGAACGGTCCAGGTCGTCCCGTTGTCGAGCGAGCGACCGACGCCGGCGACGTTTCCGGCACAGCTGCGGATCGGCAGGTAGACCGTGCCGTTCGTATGCACCTTGATGTGCCCGTGAAGGCCTCCGCACTGCGTCTGGTTCCAGGCCGGGACCCCCGGGCCGAAGGTCAGGCCACCGTCCCGGCTCAGGGCACAGATGGCGCCGACGTTGGGCGTCTGCGAGCAGTAGTAGACCGCGTGGGGGTAGTCGGTCGTCGGCCCGATCGGACCGGGTGCGAACGGTCCCCCGCCGAACGACTGATGGTCGGCGCCCGCCGGCGTGCCGCAGCCCTCTCCCGGCGTGTAGTTGTCTCCGTCGTCGTCGGTGAATGCCGTGGAGCTGCACGCGCCCGTCAGCTGCGAGACGAACGTGCGGTTCGTCAGCTGATCCGTGAAGACGATCGGGTCGAGGCTCGCGGTCGAGGTCGTCGTGAAGCTCTTGTCCTCCCACAGGCTCCCGGCCGGAGAGGCGCAGTCGTCGAACGAGACCCGGAGCGTCTGGAGTCCGGCCGCGTACATCACCCGTCCGTTGTCGCTGTTGATGCCGAGCGTCGGCTCGCCCGCGCTGTTCCCGAGCGCCGGCGGCGGGACGAGGACCTCGTAGCGAGGCACGCCGGGAACGGTCGGCTGCAGCGGCGGCTCGGGCGGCACGACCAGCTCGGTGAGCGTCACCGTCGCGGAGTACGTGTCCCCGCCGGCGCCGGTCGTGACGTCGAACGGAACGACGCGCACCGTGAAGCTGCTCGTACCGGGTGCCGCCAGGACCTGCACCGACTCCTGTGCACCGGCACCCCCGATCGAGTGCTTCACGTCGTTTCCCTCGGAGTCGAGCAAGTAGAGATCGAGATCGGCCTGCGGCCGGGTGAACGAGAGCTGGACCCGAACGAAGTAGACGTGCGGGTCGGCCGGCGGGATCTCGACGGTGAGCGCGAAATCGTCGCACGGAAGGAGCGGATCGCTGCACAGGGGGGGCGTTCCCGGTCCGGCCGGAGTGTCGGGTGTGCCCGTTTGGTTGACGTTGTCGAACGGCCCGCCGGTGTAGGCGAGCATCGCGCTCGCCGGCGTCACCGTGCCGGTGTCCGGCGTCGCCGCGTGGGACGGCGCGAGGGAAGCGCAGGCGAGCGAGATGACGACGAGCGACAGCAGGACGCGAGGGAGTCGGCTCGACATCGTATTTTTCCTCCGTGCTCGTTTGCGGGCGAATCGCTCCGAAACCGTGAGATGGATGCCGTGGCGCGGTTGAAGAAAGCTTGAACGTGCAAGGCTCGGGCCCTAACCCTCACGCTGTCAGTGAGTTGGGCGACGGCGCGTCGATCGGGCACGCGGGCGCGCCTGGCGGCGAAGACGCTATCCTGGCCCGTTCGATGCGGCCCTGGGCTCTCGCCGCCGCCACGCTGGCCCTGTTCGGCGTGTGGAGCAACAGCTTCATCGCCATCGGTTTCCTGCTCGGGGCCGACGGCCGGGAGCCGTCCTTCGACTGGGTCGGGCTGACGGTCGCGCGCTTCCTCCCCGCGGCCGCGATCGGCGCCGCGTGGTGCGCGCTGCGGCGCCGCTCGGAATCGCTCGAGCTGCTGCGCCGGCACCCGCTGCGCCTCACGGCGTGCGGCTTCCTCGCCGTTCCCGGCTACAACTTCGCGCTCTACTACGGACAGGGACACGGCGTGCCGGCTCCCATCGCCTCGCTGACGACGGCGCTGCTTCCGTTCTTCGTCATGGTGCTCGCCGCAACGTTCCTCGCGGAGCCGGCCACGCTCCGTCGCCTCGCCGGCTTCGCCGTCGGCGCCGCGGGGATGTGGGTCGTCGCGCGCGCGCGCGGCGGGGGGACGACCGCGTCCTACCCGCTGCTGATCGCGATCACCGCGCTCGCCCCGCTCGCGTGGTCGATCTTCTCCGTGGTCAGCAAGCCGCTCGCCGGCCGCGTCTCCCCCGTGCTCTGGACCCAGCTCGTCACGGCGATCGGCGGCGCGATGGTGCTGCCGCTGCTTCCGGGGCGCGCCTGGCGGGACTGGGTCGAGCTCGATGCCGCGGGCTGGGGGGCGCTGCTCTACCTCGTCGTCCCCTGCACCGTGCTCGGCTTCGCGACGTGGACCTGGCTCCTGCGCCACCTGCCGGCCTCGGCCGTCGGCTTCACGGTGTTCCTCAACCCGCCGTTGACGACCCTGTCCAAGTACCTGCTCGCGGGCTGGCTCCCGGCGACCTTCGCGTTCACGATCCGGACCGGGGAGTGGCTCGGCGGAGCGCTGACGCTCGCCGGCCTCGCGCTCGCCCTGACCTACCGCCGTCGCCGCTGACGGGCCATCCGGGCGGTACGAGTGCCTGCCGGCGAGACGCGACGCCGCGGCGGACGGTCCGTCGAGCCCGGTGCGATCGCCCGCGGCCGCGCCTCGGACCCGCATGCCGGCGGTGCGCGACCGCCGCGCCAAGGGGGGCCGAGCGCACGGGGCGCTGCCGGCGGACGCGGCGCTCCGCGCGACGGTCGTGCACCGCAGGTCACGCGCTGCGCGGTGCTGACCGAGGGACGGGACCGACGCGGCGCTCCGCGCGACGATCTGTGGGTGGCCGCCGCCGGGTTCATGGCGGCACCCTTGCCCGTCGAGTAGCATCCGTCCGCGGCCCCCGGCACGGGCGGCATGCCGCCGGCTATCGTTCTTCCGAGGCGCGCCGCGCGAGCTGACGGTTGTTTCCACGAGCCCGGCGAGTGACGGCCAGCTCCGCTGGCGCCGGCTCCGTGCCGCGCAGCGGCGTGCTTCCCGGCGGGTCGGCCGCACGGCCGGAGGTCGACGCCGGGGCCGCGGCGGACGCGGCGACGCTCCTGCTGCTCGCGGGGCTCGTGCTCGGCGCGCCGGGATGTGGCCGCGGATCGGACGCCGGCGCGGCGGCGGGAGGGCGCGGCCGCGCGCTCGAGTTCCCGGTCGAGGTCGAGATCGCCCGCTCGCGCAGCGTCGAGTACGCGATCCGGGCGGTCGGCTCGGTCGAGGCGTTCGAGCGCGTTCGCGTCGTGGCCCGCGTCCCCGGGGCCGTGGAGCGCGTGCGCTTCGCCGAGGGCGATCGCGTCGAGCGCGACCAGGTGCTGGTCGAGATCGAGCCCGAGCGCTATCGCGTCGAGGTCGAGTCGGCTCGCGCCGGGCTGCGCAAGGCGGAGGCCGAGCTGGCCGAGGCGCTCTCCGGTCTCGAGCGCCGCGAGCGCGAGCCCGGTCTGTTTCCGGCGGAGGACGTGGAGCTGTGGCGGCGGCGCTCCCGGGTGAGCGAGGCCGACGTCGAGGCGCAGCGCGCCCTGCTGGCCCGCACCGAGCTGAACCTGCGGGATGCCCTCGTGCGCGCCCCGAGCGGCGGGACGATCGAGACCCGTTCGGTCGAGACCGGCCAGTACGTGCAGCCGGGCACCGTGCTCGCGTCGCTCGTGCGGCGCGAGCCGCTGCTCGTGCGCTTCGAGGTGACGGAGCCCGACGCGGGATCGCTGCGCGCCGGCATGGACGTCGAGTTCATCGTACCCGGCGTCTCACGCAGCTTCGCCGCCGAGATTACGCACGTCGGCGGATCGGCCGACGCCGCCTCGCGCATGGTGACCGTCACGGGGCGGGTCACGGACCCGTCACGCGACACGCTGCGGCCCGGGTCGTTCGCCGAGGTGCGCGTACCCGTCGGCCGCAGCGAGGGAGCGCCGGTCGTGCCCGAGACCGCGATCCGGCCGAGCGAGCGGGGCTTCCTCGCGTTCGTCGTCGAGGACGGCGTGGCGCGCGAGCGCGTGCTCGACCTCGGCCTGCGCACCGCCGACGGGCGGATCGAGATCCGAGCGGGCCTCGCCCCCGGCGAGCGGCTCGTCGTGCGCGGCGGCGAGGCGCTGAGCGACGGCGCGCGGGTGCTCGTCGCGCCCGCCGCGGCGGACGGCGGAAGCGGGGAATGAACCTCACCGAGGCCTGCATCGCAAAGCCGGTCTTCGCCTGGATGATCATGGCCGCCACGGTCGTGTTCGGGGCGGTGGCCGCGACGCGGATCGGCATCAGCCAGTTCCCCGACGTCGACTTCCCGACGATCGAGATCAACGTCGATTGGGAGGGCGCCGCTCCCGAGGTCGTGGAGAACGACGTCACGGAGTTTCTGGAAGAGGCGCTGGTGCAGGTCGAGGGCGTGCGCTCGATCACCTCCCGCTCGCGGCAGGGGCAGTCCTCGGTGACGCTCGAGCTGGACCTCGAGCGCGACGTGGACCTGGCGCTGCAGGACGTGCAGGCCAAGATCGCGCAGGCGCAGCGCCGGCTGCCCCCGGACATCGAGCCGCCGATCCTCTCCAAGACCAATCCCGAGGACCAGCCGATCCTGTGGCTCGGCCTGTCGGGCGGCTTCGCGCCCCAGGTGCTGTCGGACTACGCGCGCTACCGCGTCAAGGAGAAGCTGCAGACGGTGGCGGGCGTGGGCGAGATCACGATGGGCGGCTTCCTCGAGCGCAGCGTGCGGATCTGGATCGACGCCGCCCGGCTCGACGAGCGCGGCCTGACCGTTTCCGAGGTGGTCGAGGCGCTGCGCCGCCAGCACGTCGAGCTGCCCGCCGGGCTGATCGAGACCGCGGGGCGCGAGGTGAACGTCCGGGTGCTGGGCGAGGCGTTCGACCTCGAGACCCTGCGCGGCATCGTCGTCGGCAGCCGTGCCGGCTCGCCGATCCAGCTCGCGGACGTGGCGCTGGTCGAGGACGGCTTCGAGGACGTGCGCCGGATCGCCCGCGTCGACGGCGTGCCGGCCCAGGGGATCGGCGTCCGCAAGCAGCGCGGGGCCAACGCCGTGGCCGTCGCCGCCGGCGTGCGCGCGGCGGTGGCCGAGATCGGGGCGACGCTGCCGGACGGGATGGAGCTGGGCTTCAACTTCGACAGCACGCGGTTCATCGAAGAATCGGTGCACGAGATCGAGCTCGAGCTGGTGCTGGCCGTGCTGCTGACGGCGTTCGTCTGCTGGCTGTTCCTCGGCTCGATCTCCAGCACGCTGAACGTGGTGCTGGCGATCCCGATGTCGCTCTTGGGCACGATCGCGGTGATCTACTTCCTCGGCTTCACGCTCAACGTGTTCACGCTCCTGGCGCTGGCGCTGGCCGTGGGGATCGTGGTCGACGACGCGATCATGGTGCTCGAGAACATCTTCCGCCACGCGGAGTCCGGCCAGGGGCGGGGCGCCGCCGCGCGCGAGGGCACGGCGGAGATCGCGTTCGCGGCGCTGGCGGCGACGGTGGCGGTCGTCGCGATCTTCGTGCCGGTCGTGTTCATGCAGGGCGTGATCGGCAAGTTCTTCCTGCAATTCGGCGTCACGCTGTGCCTGGCGGTGCTGCTGTCGTACGTCGAGGCGATGACGCTGGCGCCGGCGCGCTGCGCGCAGTTCCTCGACGTCTCGCGCGAGGCGCGCGGCCGGATCGGCCGCGCGGTCGATCGCACGTTCGAGGCGCTGGCGCGCGGCTATGCCTGGACGCTGGCGCGCGGCCTGCGGCACCCGCTGGTCGTGCTCGCCGCCGGCGCCGGGGTGTTCGCGGCCGCGCTGGCCGGACTGTGGGCGCTGCCCGGCGAGTTCGTCCCGTCGCAGGACCAGAGCCGGTTCATCGTCCGGCTGCAGACCGCGGTCGGCTCCGACCTGGGAGAGACCGATCGCGCCTTCCGCCGCGCCGAGGCGGCGCTCGGCCGGCGGGCCGACGTGCGGCGGGCGTTCGCCGTGATCGGGGGCTCGCCCGGCGGCGGCAGCGGCGCGACCAACAGCGGCATCATCTTCGTCACGCTCGTGCCGCCGAAGGAGCGCGAGCTGACGCAGGGCGAGGTCATGGCCGGCGTGCGCCGCGAGCTGAACGCCATTCCCGGCGTGCGCGCCGTGGTGCAGGACCTGTCGCAGTCGGGCTTCACCGCCCAGCGCGGCTTCCCCGTCGAGTTCTCGGTGCGCGGCTCGGACTGGGGACAGCTCGTGGCGGCGAGCCAGAGCGTGATGCAGCGGCTGGGCGAGAGCGGGCTGGTGGTGGACCTGGACACGGACCACCGCGTCGGCATGCCGGAGCTGCGGGTGACGCCCGACCGCGCGCGCTGCGCCGACGTCGGCGTGCCGATCGAGGACGTGGCGACGACGATCAACGCGCTGATCGGCGGGGTGCGAGTGGGCAAGTACAGCTCGGCCGGACGCCGCGTCGACGTCCGGCTGCGGCTGCTCGCCGCGCAGCGCTCGCGTCCCGAGGACATCGCGCGGCTCAAGGTCCGCGCCCGGAGCGGCGCGCTGGTGCCGCTCGCGTCGCTCGTCGCCTACGAGGAACAGGCCGTGCTGCAGGCGATCACCCGCCGCGACCGGGAGCGCGCGATCAACGTCTTCGCCAACGTCGCCCCCGGCCGGTCCCAGCAGCAGGCCCTGGCCGAGGTCGAGGCGCTGGCCCGGGATCTGCCGGTCGGCACGAGCCTCGTGCTCGGCGGCGCCAGCAGCGCCTACCGCGAGTCGATGACGAGCCTGTTGTTCGCGCTGCTGCTCGGGATCGTCGTGTCCTACATGGTGCTCGCCTCGCAGTTCAACTCGTTCCTGCATCCGGTGAGCGTGCTGACGATCCTGCCGCTGTCGCTCGCCGGCGCCGCGGCCGCGCTGTGGATCGGCGGGATGAGCCTCAACCTGTTCAGCATGATCGGGCTGTTGCTGCTGCTCGGGCTGGTCAAGAAGAACTCGATCATCCTGATCGACTTCGCGAGCCAGCTCCGCGCGGGCGGCCGCGACGCCGCGGGCGCGATGCTCGAGGCCGGGCCGACGCGCCTGCGGCCGATCCTGATGACGACGACGGCGACCTTCGTCGCCGCGCTGCCGCCGGCGCTGCAGCTCGGCCCGGGCTCGGAGATCCGGGCGCCGATGGCCTACGCGATCATCGGCGGGCTCGTGGTCTCGACGGCGCTCAGCCTGCTCGTCGTCCCCGCGTTCTACGTCGTCGCCGACCGCGCCCGGGAGCGGCTGGCCGGTCTTGCGGCATTCGGCCGGCGCCCCCGGGAGCGCGCGGCGCGCCCTTCCGGCTCGTAGCGCCGGCGCCCACCCGCGAGCCGGACGCCGGGGGGCGGAGCCGGGCGGCGGCCCGACGCGGCGCGCCGCTCGGGCCGGACGGCGGGAGCCGCTGGCGCCGTTCCGACCCGGGACACTACGATTCCCGGCCGTGGAACGACGAGCCGGATCGGAGGCGAGGACGGACCCGGCCCCGGCCGGCGAGACGCAGCGGATCCGTTCCTACACGTCCTGGCGGCGTCCGAGCCTGCGCGGCGGGCTCGAGCTGCTGCAGCTGTTCCTCGCCAGCCGGCAGACGCGCGCGCAGCTCCGCGATTCGGTCCGCGGCCTGCTCGACGACCTGCGGAGCCACGAAGCCCTGGTGCTGGAGCACACCGGGATCGCGCTCCAAGCGCGCCGCATGCTGGAGATCGGGCCCGGCCAGATGGCCCGGCAGCTCCGCTACTTCTCGATCAAGAACGACGTCGTCGGGATCGACCTCGACATCGTCCCGAGCGGCGCCGACCTGGCCGGCTACTGGCGCCTGCTGCGCCGCAACGGGCCGAAGCGGCTGATCAAGACGCTGGCCCGCAAGCTGCTGGGGTTCGACCGCCGATTCGCGCGGGAGCTGCGGCGGCAGCTCGGCGTGCCGCGGCTGCCCCGGCCGCCGGTGATCCACGGCGACGCCACCCGCATGGACTTTCCCGACGGCTCGTTCGACTTCGTCTACTCGTTCGACGTGTTCGAGCACCTGCCGGACCCGGCCCGGGTGCTCGACGAGATTGCGCGGGTCCTGCGCCCGGGAGGCGGCTCGCTGATCAGCGTGCACCTGTTCACGGCCGAGGACGGGGCGCACGACCCGAGCGTGCTCCGCGGCCGGCGCCGGCACATCCCGTACTGGGCGCACCTCCGTCCCCGGCAGCGCGGGCTCGTTCACCCCTGCGCCTACGTGAACGAGCTGCGGCTGGGTACGTGGCGGGCGCTGTTCGCCGACAAGCTGCCCGGCGCCCACGTCGAGTGCCGTCTGCCGGCCGGCGCCGAAATCGAGCGCGAGCTGCGCGAGCTGCGCAAGCGCGGCGAGCTGGCCGACTACACCGACGAGGAGCTGCTGCACGGACGCCTGGCCGCGGTCTGGCGCAAGCCCGGGTAGCCCGCTTGGCGAAAGAGGCGCTGCCCGGGCCGCGGTTCCGCGAGACCCTGCATGGCGGCGAATCCGATCAGCGCACCGCAATCGGTGGTGTGCGCCCGGACCACGGTCGAGCCAGCTCGAGTTCGTAGGCGAGCTCCAGCAAGGTCCGCTCCTGTCCGCGCCAGGCCGAGAACTGGACTCCGACCGGCAGCCCGTCGGCCGTCCAGTGGAGCGGGATCGACACGCCCGGCATTCCGGCAGCGTTCTGGAGCGGCGTATAGGCAACGTCATCCAGGAAACGCTCCATCAACATGCCGAAGTCCCGCGTCGGGTCGCGAACGCCGAGCCGGAAGGGCGGCACGCGGAGCACGGGGGAGAGCAGCACGTCGTGATCGCCGAACAGCGCCTCCATCCGGGCGCTGACCTGGGTGAACGCCTCCATCGCGCGGAGAATGCAGGCTGCGGGTCCCCTCTGCTTCGCCAGGGTCATCAATCCCACGGTCCACGGCTCCAGCACGTCGGCTGGGTCGGTCCTTGCTCCCAGCCATTCGGCGACGAGGGGCTCCAGTCGCAGCGTCGCCGTTGCCCACAGGCCGATGAACGCGTCCATGAACTCGCCGCCGTCGATCGCCGGCGGGGCCTCCTCCACGGCGTGTCCCAGCTCCTCGCACAGGCCGGCCGCGGAGCGCACGCCGCGCTCCACCTCCGGGTCGGGTGGTGCGCCCCGGAGAGAGTGGGTCCACAGCGCGATCCGCAGCCGCCGCGCCGACGGTCCCTCGACGAAGCCCACCGGCGGGAGATCCGAGTCCTCGCGCTTCTCGACGACGCTGAGGAACGCAGCCGTGTCGCGCACCGAGCGACTCAGGCAGAACTCCGAGGAGATGTCGAGGGCCGCGCTGGAGCTGCCCGAGCCGACCTCGCGACCGCGGCTGGGTTTGAAGCCCAGCACGCCGCAGTGAGCGGCCGGAATGCGAATGGAGCCGGCGCCATCGTTGCCGTGGGCGAGGGGAACGATGCGGGCGGCGACGACGGCCGCCGAGCCCCCGCTCGAGCCGCCTGCCGTGTACGCGGGGTTCCACGGATTGCGCGTGCTGCCGTGCAGGACGGGCTCGGTGCTGTCGATCAGGCCGAGCTCCGCGGAGTTCGTGATGCCCGTGACGATCATGCCGGCGCCTTCGATGGCGCTCACGACCGACGAGTTCCGCGGGCGAGGGCCGGTGCCCCGCGCCCGCGCACGAGCGTAGAGACGGGAGCCGAAGTCGATTCTCGCCGAGCGGTAGCCGGTGAGGTTCTTGAGCATCAGCGGGACGCCCGCCAGCGGCCCCTGTCCCGCCGCTCGTGCCGCGCGGTCTCGCGCACGCTGCGGATCGAACAGCGTCTGGATCACGGCGTTGATCGACGGGTTCAGGGCCTCGACCTGTCGCAGGGTCTCCTCGACCAGCTCGCCGGGAGTGATCTGGCGCGTGCGGATCAGCTCCGCCAATCCGACACCGTCGTGCTCGAAGAGCCGAGGTATCGCCGGACTCGCGAGCGGCCACCCGGACGGGCCGCGAGCTGCGGACCGACAGCCGCAGGCCAGCAGGCCCGCCGGTGCCGCCAGGCACAAGGCGGCTGCCCGCTCGAGGAACTCTCGGCGTGAGGTGCGCATTCCGGCGGTGTTGGCCGCGGCGCGGGCTCCGTTCCCGCCAGCCGGCAGGATGACAGGAAGCCGAGCACGCCGCCTGGCGCGCCTCCCGTCACTCCTCTCCGGCCCAGTAGTCCACGGCATCCCGCTTCAGGCCGAAGTGCGCGAGCTGCGCCTCCTGCAACGGGCGGCCCACGGGCCGACCGGCGACGACGCCGACCTTGCCGGAGTCCGGGTACTCGACCGCCTCGGGGTCGTTCGTCGTCGACAGCGCCAGGTACCGCAGCGGGACGCCGCCGGTGTTCGTGATCTGGTGCGCGCCCTCGGCCCCGGTGACGCAGCCGATCAGGTCGCCGGCGCGCAGGCTGGCCGTGCCGCCCGGCCAGCGCAGCGTGCCCTCGCCCGCGAGGATCAGGAACAGCTCCTCGTTGGCGTGATGGAAGTGGTAGGGGAACGAGCGCGAGCCGGGAGCCAGCTCGGTCAGGTTGAAGCCCAGCTTCACCAGGCCCAGCAGCGGCGCGAGCGGAACGTGCTTCGCCCGGTAGTGCGGCTCGCGGACCCGCTCGTGGCCGCCCGTCAGCTCGTCGAGATGGACGATCGGAGGACGCTGCATGCTGCACCTCGCCCGTACCCGGCGCGATCGCGAGCACCCGGCCGGCGGGACCCGCTCCCGCCGGCGGCCCGTGCGCCGGGAGATGCTTATACACTGGTTGCAGGACTGCCGGTCCGACGGCGACGCCGGGCGGAGGAGCGATCGGGGATGGGTGAGGCGGCAGAGCTGGCGCTCGAGACCCGCGGGCTGCGCCGCGAGTTCGGCGACCTGGTCGCCGTGGGCGGGATCGACCTCCGGGTCCCGCGCGGGAGCTTCTACGGCTTTCTCGGGCCGAACGGCGCCGGCAAGTCGACGACGATCAAGTGCCTGACGGGGCTGCTGCGCCCGAGCGGCGGAACGATGCGGATCCTCGGCCTCGACCCGCTCGCCGATCCGGTCGCGGTCAAGCGCCGGATCGGCGTGATGCCCGAGAACCTGGCGCTGTTCGACCGGCTGACGGGAGCCGAGACGCTGACGTTCGTCGGCCGGGTGCACGGGCTCCCCGCCGCCGACCTGCGGGCGCGCTCGGGCGAGCTGCTGCGGCTGATGCAGCTCGAGGACGCGGCCGACACGATCGTCGTCGACTACTCGAGCGGCATGCGCAAGAAGCTGGCGCTGGCCGCGGCGCTGCTGCCCGCGCCGCGGCTGTTGTTCCTCGACGAGCCGTTCGAGGGGATCGACGCGATCGCCTCGCGCCAGATCAAGGACCTGCTCCAGCGCTTCGCGCGCGGCGGCGGCACGGTCTTCCTCACGTCGCACATCCTCGAGATCGTCGAGCGCCTGTCGGACCATCTCGGCGTGATCCACCGCGGCCGGCTCGTCGCCCAGGGACCGCTCGCGGAGCTGCGCGCCGGAGTCGGGCTCGGGCGCACGCTCGAGGAGATGTTCCTCGACCTCGTCGGCGCCGAGGAGGCGTCCGCTCCCGAGCTGGGCTGGCTCGCGGGATGATCGGATTCGTCCGGGCCTTCGTCTGGTTTCGCTGGCGGGTGCTGGTCAACACGCTGCACGGCTCGCGGCGCCGCGACCGGCTGGAACGGCTCGCCCGCATCGGCGCGCTCGTCTCGCGCGTGTTCGGCGCGGTGCTGATGATCGTCCCGGTGACGGCGTTGTCGGTGCTGGGGCTCGTCGGAGGGATCGTGGTCGGCAGCGGGACGGTGCCGGCCGCTCCGGTGCTGCTCGCCCTGCGCGGGATGCTGCTCGGGGCGTTGGCCCTGCTGATCCTCGTGCCGATGGGGCGGGCGGCGCACGGCGGGGCGACGGGCGAGGTCCGCTTCCTGCTGCTGCCGATCCGCCGCGGCATGCTGCACCTGGTCGAGGTCGTCGCCGGGCTGGGGGACCCGTGGGTCGCGATCTTCATCCCGCCGCAGCTGCTGTTCCCGCTGGGGCTGGCGCTGGCGGGACGGGGCGCTCCCGCCGCGATCGCGGCGCTGGCCGGGCTCGTCCACCTGGCCGTGCTGGCGGCGGTCGCCTCGACGCTGACGTTCTCGATGCAGTGGCTGTTCAAGGACCGGCGGCGCGCGGAGACCGTGACCATCGTCGCGGTCGTGGCGCTCTCGAGCCTCGGGATGGTCTCGCTGTTCGTCGACGACTGGATCGGCGGCTCGGCGGGGGAGCCCGAGGCCGGGCGGATCACCGTCGAGCGCTTCAACCGCTCGCTGCCGGCGTGGACCCGCGTGATGCCGTCCGAGCTGTACGGCGCGGCGCTCGGCTCGGCGCTCGAGCGGCGCTGGGGGTGGAGCGCCGCCGCGCTGCTCGCCCTGGCGCTCGAGGCGACGCTGCTCTACCGCGCCTCGACGTTCGCGCACGAGCGCGCGCTGACCGTGCCCGAGACGAGCCGGGCGCGCCGCCGGCGTGCGACGGGATCCGCGCGCGCGTTGCGGATTCCCGGACTCTCGCCGGGCGCCGTGGCGGTGGCCGGCGCACACCTACGCGTCGTGCTGCGCTCGGTGCGGGGCAAGCTCGCCGTCTACCCCGTCGGCCCGATGATCCTCGTTTCGGGCTGGGCGCTCGGCGGGATCGTCGCGCGCAAGGCCCCGCTCTTGGGCGCGGTGCCCCTCGACGGGCATCTCGTCCTGTGGTTCGGTGCGCTGATCGCGATCCTCTCGCTGCAGCCGGTCCTGTTCAACCAGTTCGCGGCGGATCGCGGCGGCCTCACGCTCCAGCTCCTGGCGCCGCTGTCCGAGCGCGACCTGGTGCTGGGCAAGGCCGTCGCGAGCGCGGCGCTGATCGGAATCACGCTGGCGCTGGTCCTCGTCGCGGCGATCGTGCTCGCGCCGCACGGCTCGCCGCTGTTGTGGGTCGCCGCGCTCGCGGGCTGCGCCGCGCTCTCGATCACGCTGGTCCCGGTCGCGACGATCCTGTCCGTGCTGTTCCCCAAGCCGGCCGACCTGAACCGGATGGGCAAGGCGGGGAACCCGCACGGGCTCGCCTCCTTCCTCGGCTTCGTGCTGACCATCGGGCTCGCCACTCCGGCCGCGCTGCTCGGCGCCATCGGCCTCTTGTTCCTCGGACCGCTCGGGGCGCTCGCGCTCAATCTGGCGTGGGCCCTCGTGGGCGGCGTCTCGGCCTGGCTCTTGTTCCGCGGCGCGGCCCGCCTCGTCGACGCCCGGCGCGAGAGCCTGGCACTCGCGGCCCAGGAAAGCTAGGGTCCCGAGTCGGAAGTCCGGCGTCGATTTCGGCGAGTCATCGGCGGCGACGGCGCGGCGGACCCGACGATGCGATCCCGGGAAGGATGGCGAGAAGGTCCGGCGCAGCCGGCGCCGTCGAGGGCCGGCGGAATCGGTGGCGGGTTTCCGACTCGGGACGCCGGGCCCGTGGGGAAGAAACAGGGCGGCCGGACCGCCCGGCCGCCCCGTACGGATAACGATCGAACGTGTCCCGCGCCCGACCTAGACCGGATACCGGCTCTGCGAGCACTGGAGCGCGGCGTTGTCGTCGCTCTCGAGGGTCCTCCCGCCGGTGCCGATGTAGGCGGCGTACATCGTCGGCAGCGGGGAACTCGTCACCTCGGTGTGATGGATGCCGAGGGCGTGCCCGACCTCGTGCGCCGCGACGGCCTCGACGTCGTAGTTGCTGCCGTTGGTGTTCCAGTTCCAGCGGTCGTTGTAGGTGATGTCCGTCTCGACGATCACCTGGCCCGCCTGGAGCACGAGGGCCGTGAGCGCGAGACAGTTCCCGCTGCAGCCGTTGCCCTTGGCCCACAGCATCGTGTTGGTCCCGTCGGTCGCCCAGCCGGCCGTGGTCGTGCCGGCGTAGAACGGGCTGTGGTTCGCGCCGCTGACGTTGGTCCAGGACGCCAGCGCGTTCTGGATCGCGGCGGCGGTGCCCGCTTCCCCGCCCTGCCGCGCGAGGTTGTGGCGCCACGGGATGCTGGAGATGGTCCAGTGCGTGAATCCGCCCGAGGCGGTGCAGGTCACGGCCGCGCCCGCGGTGACGCGCCCGACCGACGTGTTCTGGATCATGCGAAACGCCCACACCGGCGACGACACCACGGCCGCGGCGGCGAGGACGGCGACGAATGCGATGAACGTGCGCTTCATGATCGGTTCTCCTCCTGTGGCGCGCTCACCGCGCGGTGGTCGCGCGGCGAACCTGGCGGACGAGTTCATCCAGCTCGATCCCCATCTCCCCTCCCGGCGCCTGCGCCGCGCCCCGCCAGTCGGCGAGCAGCGGGTGCCGCGTCGCCTGACTGATCGCGCGCGATCCCGCCGGCGTATCGACGAGGTCGAACGCGCCCTGGCACAGGTCCCGGACCGTCATCGCGCCCGGCGCTCCCGGCAGGTCGCCGCGGCTCAGGAACAGGACGTAGGAGGCGTCCTCGACCAGCTCCGGCCCGGCGACGATCAGCACCGTCCGGTCGCCGACCGTGCCGCCCATCACGGTCAGCGTGACGTCCTCCTGGCCCTCGGCCAGCCGGCCCTTGAGCACCCGGTCCACCGCCACCGTCACGTCGGTCAGGATGAACGTCCCGTCCGCGTTCCAGCGGCTGTGGGCGTCGACGACCCGCCCGGCGACGACCAGCTCGTTCTCCACCGCGAGGTCGTCGAGACCCATGCGGATCAGCGTCGTCGCTCCCACCGGCGCGATCGCCGCCGCGGCGACGACCAGAGCCAGCGCACCCCACACGCTGCGATTGCCCCGCATACCATTCCCCACTGCCGGAACGACGGGCCTCTGGCGGCGACGAGCCCGCAATCGCCTCGGTCCGGGCTCCTCGCCCCGCCGCTCGCGTCCGGCGCCGTCCGCAGCTTCTACACCGGTCCTCCCGCTGTCAATCGGCGGCGTCGGACCCGGAGGCGCAGACGGGGTCCGGCGGCTCCGCGCGGGGCCCTGGCGCTCGAGGCGGGGGAGGGGCCGGGACCCCGACGCCGGCTCCGACGCCGCGACCCGGCGGCATCGGGGTCTTGCGGATCGAGTCGGGGCGCCGCCAGCAGGTCTCGGAGAACGTCGGGAAGAACTCGCGCGCGGGGCCGCCGCGGCGCAGCATCGCGCTCGCGCGCGCGCCCGCCGTCAGGACTGCAGCTCGGTGGGGTAGGCGATGTCCTCGTCGCCCGCGGGGTGGTAGTAGAGGTACATCATCGCCATCGCGTCCACGTCGTGGTCGGTGGTGTTGTCGTAGAACGCCTCGACCTCGTACTCGTGGTCGCGGTAGATCGGAAACCCGGTGGCGCTGGAGTACAGCGGGATCCGCGCGATCTGCAGCCGATCCGGCTCGTAGGCGACGTCGCTCTGCCACAGCAGCTCGCCCGTCGTCACGTCCGTCAGGCGCATCGAGACGCCGTAGTTGTGCAGGTGGACGGCCGCGACGTGAACGGTGCCGTCGACGGGAACCAGCTCGGTGAAGCGCTTGCGCGTCCGCTGCGGCCCGGGCGGGACGATCCAGTGGTTGGTCCGGCCCTCGACCAGCATGCAGTGCGTGGAGACGTCCGCGTTCGGCTCGCCTTCCGCCGGGCGGTAGCCCGCCAGGTCCTCGACCGTGACCGGCAGGCTCGCGATGAACAGCTTCTTGAGCTTCGGCGGAGAGCCGACGTCTTCGTCGGTGTAGTACTCGATCGTCGCGCGGACCCGGCCGTAGCGATCGATGTCGGGCTCGTGGTTGTTGAGCAGCATCCCGAAGAACGTCGGCGCGCGCTCCTGCTGCGGGAAGGCGCGGAGGATCCGCGTCAACGGGATGCCGAACCCGGCGGGCAGGCGGATCTCGGGAAAGCCCGTCGCCGTGGTGACGATGCGCACCGTGCTCGGAAGCTGGACCTGCGCGTGGCACAGGAACTCGTCCCCCATCGGCTCGCCGGTCGCGGCGTCGATCACGTCGGTGCGCAGGGCGGTCACCCAGTCGAGATCGGACGTCGCCAGCGGGATGCGCTCGAACGGCCCGACCATCGAGGTGTAGATCCGATCGAGGTGCAGCGCCGCGGTCTCGAAGACCTTGACGCGCGGCGCGGGGAGAGCGGGCGTGGTCGCTTCGGGGGCGCAGGCCGCGGCCGCGAGCAGGCAGGCGGAGGACGTCAGCCGCCGCGCGAGCCAAATGCCTCGAGGTCGCATCGTTCCTCCCCGGCCGGGCGCTGGCTGGGTCACTATGCCACGCGGGGCCGAGTCGCGCCCGTCGGACGCGTCGCGCCGGTGCGGGCGTCGAACCGATCGGGCGCACGGCGCGCGCGTCGGGTTCGGGTGGGGAGCCGACGCTGGCCGGCGCTCGTCGTGGACAACGGCCGGCGCGCGCATCGCGACGCAGGCGCCGCCGGTTCTGGCCCCGCCGGCTCAGGCATCCGGAGCCGGCCGCGCCGGGTCGTCGCGCCCGAGGTTGGCGTTCTCGAACTCGCTCAGTGCGGCCGCGAGCGCTTCGCAAGCCGAGGAGACGCGCTGCGGGTCCGCGCCGTCGATCAGCCGCTCGAGATCGCGGGCGCGGAGCCCGACCTCCTGCGCCCCGACGACGCAAGCCGCGCCGGCCATGCCGTGGGCCAGGCGTCGAGCCTCCGCGCCGCTGCCCTGCCGCAGCGCGCCCCGGATCCGCCGCAGCTCCGCACGTGCGCTGCGCACGAAGAGGTCGTGGAGCGGCTCCGTGTTCTCGTCTTGCGGCCGGTCCCCGGCCGCGCTCGCGCCATGCGCGGCGCCCGCCGCCGGCAGCGCGGCGGCGATCGCGGAGAACAGGGCCGAGCGCCGGACCGGCTTCGCCACGTAGCCGTCCATGCCTGCGGCCAGGCAGCGCTCGCGGTCGCTCGGCAGGACGTGGGCGGTCAGCGCGATGATCGGCACGTGGCCGCCGCTCTGCCGCTCGCGCGCGCGGATCCGGTGCGTCGCCTCGATTCCGCCGAGGTGCGGCATCTCGACGTCCATCAGCACCAGATCGAACGCTCCGCGCTCCAGTGCCGCCAGCACCTGGCTACCGTCTCGCGCTTCGACCACGTGGTGGCCGTGCCGTTGCAGGATGCGCACGATCAGCGTGCGGTTGACCAGGTTGTCCTCCGCCACGAGGACGCTCAGTTGCGGCAGACGGCGCGCGAGCGGGAGCGCCTCGTCCGCGTCCCGCAGGCTGACCGTGGCGTCGGTGGCGACGCCGAAGCCGGCGGTGAAGTGGAACGTGCTGCCTCGCCCCGGCTCGCTCTCGAGCCAGATCCGCCCGCCCATCAGCTCGACCAGCCGGCCCGAGATCGTCAGGCCCAGGCCCGTGCCGCCGAAGCGCCGCGTGATCGAGCCGTCGGCCTGGGTGAACGACTCGAAGATCGTCGCCTGCTTGTCGCGGGGCACGCCGATCCCGGTGTCCTCCACGCGGAAGTGCAGGGTGACGCGGTGCTCGGTCCGCTCGTCGACCCCGATCCGCAGGCGCACGTGACCGCGCTCGGTGAAGCGCACCGCGTTGTCCAGCAGGTTGACCAGCACCTGCCGCAGCCGGACCGGATCGCCCACGACCCCCGGCGGAACGTCGGGCGTCGCGGCGTAGTCGAGCCGCACCCCCTTGTCGCGCGCCCGGGGCTCGAACGCCTTGAGCGTCATGCGCACGCTGGCGTCGAGGTCGAACGGGATCGCTTCCAGCTCGAGCTTGCCGGACTCGACCTTGGAGAAGTCGAGCACGTCGTTCAGCACCTTGAGCAGCGACTCGGCCGAGCCGCGCACGACCTCCAGACACTCGCGCTGCTCGGGCGTCGGCTCGGTCTCGAGCGCCAGCTCGGTCATGCCGATGATCCCGTTCAGCGGCGTGCGGATCTCGTGGCTCATGCGGGCCAAGAACTCGCTCTTGGCGCGGCTCGCCGCCTCGGCCGACGCCTTGGCGCGCTCCAGCTCGAGCCGCACCCCGCGCTGCTCGGTGATGTCCTCCGAGATGCCGAGCAGGTAGAGCGGAGCGCCGTCGTCGCCGAGGATCGGGATCTTCTTCGTGTGCAGCAGCCGACGGCCGCGGGCGCGCGTTTCGATCGGCTCCTCGGGGATGTCGACGAGCGTCCGCCCGTCGAGGACGCGACGGTCGTGGCGCGTGAAGAAGTCGGCCTCCTCGACCGGGAAGAAATCGTAGTCGCTCTTGCCGATCAGCTCGTCGCGGCCGTAGCCGAGCAGCTCCTCCCCGGCCCGGTTGAAGCGCACGAAGCGCAGGTCGCGGGCATCCTTGACGAAGATCATGTACGGGATGTTCTCGACGATCGAGCGCAGGAACATCGCATCCCGCGCGATCTCGAGCTGGCCGCCGCCGCCGGGGATCCCGAGCACGAACCAGGCGATCAGCCGGTCGAAGCCTCCCAGCAGATCGACCAGACCGGCGGCCCCCGCGGCGCCGTGGCCAAGCAGGAACGGATAAACCGTGCGCCGTAGCGCGACGAGAGAATCGAGGACGAGCGCGCGCGTCACGTCGTGTGTGCCGATCAAGGCACGGATCGCGCCCGCCTGCTCCCGCAGCGGCAGCCAGTCGCCGCCGGCGGCCCGTCGCAGGGCCTCGGGCATCGCGGCGAGTGCCGCCAGATCGCTCTGCAGCGTCGAGCCGGGTTCGGGGTCGACGCGTCGCCTCAGGTCGGCCACGAACCGGTCGCGGATCTCGTCGTAATGGCGTGCGAGGATGCCGAGCAGCGCTCGGATGGCCTCGTCGGCGTCGCGCGGACCGTCCACTGCGGCTCCGATTCGTTCCGCCATCGGCTCGTCCGACCCGATCGCACGCGCCACAAACGGGGCTGGTGCCATCTAACACTGCACCGCAGCCAGTGTCAAACGACTCGCCAGCATGGCGATCGAGCCCGGGTTTGAGCTACGCTCCCGAGTGCAGCCGCGCTTCGAGCCCGCCTGCATGGTTCCGCGGAACGGGAACGGCATTCACCCAGTCAAAGGAGGATCCTGCGTGCCCGCCAAAGGAAAGAGCCTGGCCGAGCTTGGACGTTCTCTCCGAACCGCCGCGCGGGCGCTGGCCAAGGCGGCGACGCTCTTGAAGGACTCGTCCTTCCGTCCGCAGGCGGCCGGCGCCGCACCGAAAAAGCGCCGTCCGATGTCGCCGAAGGCGCGGCGCGCGCTGAAGCTCCACGGGAGCTACCTCGGCTACGTGCGCCAGCTCAAGCCGAAGCAGCGCGTGCAGATTCGCGCGATCCGTGAGAAGCGCGGCGTCCAGGCCGCGATCGCCGAGGCGCGGCGGCAGGCGCAGCGGCAGCGGGCGCGGGGCTGAGGGCGCCCTACGGCGACGGCATCCCACGGGCCACGATCTCTGCGAACGGGTGGACCGGCCAGACGTCGACGCCGTCTTCCGTACGCAGCGATCGTGGCCCACGTTGCCTAGCCCGTCTGCCTCCGCCTGGTCTTGCCCCAGAGAATCGCTGCTCCGGCGCCGCCCAGCATCAGGCAACCGACGTGAATCGCGCCGCGGCCCAGCAGTCCCCGGAGGACCCCTCCATCGTCGGCCGGATACAGCAGCAAGACGTCGGTCTGGAACATCGCATCGAGCAGGCTGTGGGTGACTCCGCCCATCGCTCCACCGAGGAGCAGGGATGACCACCCCAACTCGCCATCTCCCCAGGGAGTCTGACGCCGACGCGTGAGCCAGGGGCGCATTCGGCCAAGCGTCAGGGCTGCGGCGAGCCCAGCCAGCAGTCCCCCGGGAATCGAATGAAAGAACCTGTGAACCGGCCATTGGCCGTTCACGAGATTGTAGAGAGACTCGACCCCTGCGTTGCAGAAGCGAAGGAACGACCGACAATGCACGTGCCGTGTTCCACCGATCCCGCGTCATTGCCGAGCGGCTTCCGCTCGATCTCGCAAGGCGTGAATTCCAGCCACCGTCATGCTGAGC
>Ga0187892_10000611_pt1 | contig 91697 bp, 76 predicted proteins | sample MA1701073metaG_FD_139345 | JGI IMG/M metagenome (GOLD analysis project Ga0187892, IMG submission 139345) | Bio-ooze microbial communities from a basaltic lava cave in the Kipuka Kanohina Cave System on the Island of Hawaii, USA - MA170107-3 metaG ... | reverse complement strand
CGCTCCCCTCGCCGATCTTATGCACGGCAAGGGAACGCCGAATCAAGAGGGTAGGTTGGCACTACACGCGCTTTCCGAAAACCGCGTGCTGAGCCCAAAGGACTTGCGCCGCGACGACCCCCTGAAATCGTCGCCGATCGCACTGAACTGGCGAAGTTAGGCTAGCGACCGCCGCGTCCGCTGCCGCGAGTGTCGGAGGCCGGACGGCCGCGCGGGGAGGCGCCGCGTGCCGAGGATGGCCGCGCGTGGCTCGGGGCCCCCGAACTGCGCGGGGCGGGCGCGGCCGACGGCCGGCTCGAGGGTCGAGGAGTCGGCCGCGGCGCGGCGGCCCGTGGCAGAGGCGATGCCTGGCCACCGGGTGTCGGCGCGGCGGCCGACGGCCGGCTCGAGGGGCGAGGAGTCGGCCACGGCGCGGCGGCCCGTGGCAGAGGCGATGCCTGGCCACCGGGTGTCGGCGCGGCGGCCGACGGCCGGCTCGAGGGGCGAGGAGTCGGCCACGGCGCGGCGGCCCGTGGCGGAGGCGATGCCTGGCCACTGGGGGTCGGCGCGGCGGCCGACGGCCGGCTCGAGGGGCGAGGAGTCGGCCACGGCGCGGCGGCCCGTGGCAGAGGCGATGCCTGGCCACTGGGAGTCGGCGCGGCGGCCGACGGCCGGCTCGAGGGGCGAGGAGTCGGCCACGGCGCAGCGGCTCGTGGCGGAGGCGATGCCTGGCCACTGGGTGTCGGCGCGGCGGCCGACGGCCGGCTCGAGGGGCGAGGAGTCGGCGGCGGCGCCACGGTCCGTGGCGGAGGCGTTGCCTGGCTGCGGCGGGTCGGCGGGGCGGCCGACGGCTGGCGCGGTTGCGGCGGCGGGGTCGCCGGGCGCGCGGTCGAAGGACGCGGCGCCGGACGCGGCGCAGTCGAGGGTCGCGCGGCGGGCGCCGGCGGGGGGGAGGAGCCGCGTGGCGCGGCCGCAGCCGGAGATTCGTGCGTCTGCCGCGGACCGGCGACGCTGCGGTACAGCTCGCGCAGCCGCTGGCTCGAGTCGGACGGGCGCGGCTGCGTCTGGGGCGTCCCCGGCCGCGCCGGTGCGGCCGGAGACCCCGTCTGGGTCCGCGACTCGGGACGCACGCGAGAGGGGATCGGCGCCAGCGTACGCGGACTCTGCGAGACGGCCGGTCGCTCCGACCCGCCGTCACTCGACCGAACGGTCGCGCCACGCGGCGCAACCGGGCCGCTCGCGGACCGCCGGAGGTCCCTGCTCGTGGCGGGTGCGGTTCGGGACGGAACCGCGGCCGCCGTGCGCGGAGCCACCGGGGTCGAGGCGCTGCGCGACACCGCAGCCCGGCCTCCGGCGCCGCCGGTCGTCCGCGCTGCGAGGGCACCCCGCGTCGGGTCGAGCTTCGCGGCTCCCGCGCGCGCACCACTGCGGGTGAGCTGGTCCTCGACCCGGTCGAAGCGGCGGGAGGTGTCGCGAGTCGCGACCGCGCGATCTTCCAGTCGGAGGGCTCGGCCACCCCGTGCGTCGCGCAGCGCGCGCTGGCGCGTGTCGGCCGAGGCCCTCAGGTCGGCCGGCGATGCCTGCGGCGGCCGCGTCACGACCGCGTTGCCGCGGACCTCGCTCCCGACGTGATCCACGTCGCGATAGTGATGCTGGTAACCGTGCCCGTGACATCCGTGATGGTGGTGGCGGTAGTCGAAGTAGTCGTAGTCGACGAACACCCACACGTGCGGGTCGTACCAGCCCCAGTGGGCCCGGCTGTAGAGGACCGGATAGCCCCACGGGTCGAGCGCGCTCCAGCCGACGTACGTCGGTCCCCAGGACCACGAGACCCAGGCTCCCGCGAAGACCGAGCCGGGGACCCAGGCCCAGCCGTACCCGGAGGCCCAGGCCCAGCGACCGTAGTGGTACGGCGCCCAGCCCCAGGGCTCGGTCGAGACCCAGAAGTACCCGCCCGGTCCGTGGTACCAGTAGCCAAGGTGGTAGGGGCGCCACGCGTAGCCCGGCTCGGGGTCCGGCGTCCAGACCCAGCCGTAGTCGTCCGACAGGACCCAGCTCCCGTGCTCCGACAGCTCGACGTAGTAGGGTCGAACCTCTCCCGGAAGGGAGGCGTAGGCGTCGTCCGAGCCCGCGACGGTCCGCGCCACGTGGCGGTAGGCCGCCTCGCGGTCGGCAACCCACGCGTCGAACTCGTCGCCGGCGAAAGTGTTGAACGCGACCGGGTCGCCGGGAGCCGTCCCGACGTGGACCTCGGTCCGCATTCCGCCGCGCAGGATGACCGACCCGCCGCTCGCCGCGACCTCCGCCACGCCGCGCCACGAATCGACGGTCGTGCGGCCGCGGCTGTCGACCTCGACGCGCAGGTCTCCGTCGCCGAGGAGGTAGATCGAGGCCGCGGGGGTGTCGACGCGAAACTCCTCGGCACCGGCGACGCTGGCCGACAGGCGAAGCGCACCCTCGGCCAGCTGCAGCACCGTGTGGTCGGCGTACTCGGCGTAGGGGTCCGGCAGGGCGAGGAACGTGAGCTGGCTCGCACGATCGAGGCGGACCAGGGAGCCCTGGGCGAGCTGGACTTCGAGCCGCTGTCGCGGATCGGTCAGCGCCGTGTCTCCGGGGAAGATCGGCGTGTTGACGCCGGCCTCGACTCGCTCCGCGTCCGCCCGCTCCGTCTCCGCGCGCAGGATCGCGGCGCCTCCCTCCTCGTAGCGAACCCGGCCGTAGCCGCCGTCACGGTAGTCGTCCCCGTAGGCGTCCTCGACCGCCTGCCCGGTCGCCGGCGGAGCGAGGATCGCGAGCGCGAGCAGCGCCGATCCGGCGCGTGCAGCGAGTTCGAGAGCGTTTCCGGCCATCGTCGTTCTCTCCCGCCGATCCGGGGTTGCATCGGCCGTGCCAGTCGAGGATCGGGGGCGTTCGAGCGCCGCCGCGGCTCCGGTGTCCTCTGCTGCCGCCGCTCCGTCCCCCCCAGGCGACACGGCGGCTCGACCTCCCGCCGCGTCTCGGACACCGCGCGCACCCCGGGGACTCGAACGACCGAGCCGGCGTGCGCGGCAGGAAAACCCAGGCACTACCCCTCCGCCGCGGTCCGGGACGGTGCCGGCAGCCCCTCTGTATAATCCCCCGGATCCCGTCGTCGGTCGCCGCGCCGTCGCCGCCGATGGCCCGTCGTGACGCGGGCCGGACCGCCGGCCCCGGGACGACCCAGGTTCTCACGCGGAGCGCGCTCCTGCGAGCGCCGAGGGTTCGAAGCTTTGGCCGTGCGTCCCATCGTCCTCTATCCCGACCCCGTCTTGCTTCGCAAGACCGAGCGGGTCGAGCGCATCGACGACGAGGTTCGCGCGCTCGTCGCCGACATGATCGAGACCATGCACCACGCGCCCGGCATCGGTCTCGCAGCCAACCAGGTCGGGGTCTCGCGCCGGGTCTGCGTCGTCGACCTCACGGTGGGCGCGCAGCCGGAGGCGCTGCGCGTGCTGATCAACCCCGTGGTGCTCCGGCACGAGGGGCGCGAGGTCGGCGAGGAGGGCTGTCTGTCGTTCCCGGGGGTCACGCTCGACATCGAGCGCGCCGAGCGGGCGACGGTCGAGTTCCTCGACCTCGAGGGGCAGGGGACGACCGAGACGTTCGAGGGGCTGATGGCGCGCGCCGTGCTCCACGAGTGCGAGCACCTGGACGGACACGTCTTCCTCCGGAACCTCTCACCGCTCAAGCGCGAGCTGATCAAGCGTCAGATCCGCAAGCGGATCGCGACCGGGGACTGGGCCGAGACCGTCCCGTCGTGAACCTCGTCTTCTTCGGCACCCCGGCGGCCGCCGCGACCTCGCTGCGGGCGCTGGTCGCCGCCGGACACCGCGTCGCCCTCGTCGTCACGCAGCCCGACCGCCCCGCCGGGCGCTCGCGCCAGCCGGCCGCTCCTCCGACCAAGCGCGCCGCGCGGGAAGCGGGCATCGAGGTGCTCCAGCCGCAGCGGCTCCGCGACGAGCGGTTCCTCTCCAGCCTGCGCGCGCTCGCCCCCGACCTGCTGGTCGTCGTGGCCTACGGGCGGATGCTGAAGCCGGGGCTGCTGGCGATCCCCCCGCGCGGCGCGATCAACCTCCATTTCTCCCTCCTGCCCCGCTACCGTGGAGCGGCTCCCGTGCAGTGGGCGCTCGCCCGCGGGGAGACCACGACCGGAGTGACGACGATGCGCATCAACGATCGCCTGGACGAGGGCGAGCTGCTGCTCCAGCGTGAGGTGGCGGTGGAGCCGGGGGAGCACGCGCCCGCGCTCGAGGCTCGACTCGCGGAGATCGGGTCGGCGCTGCTCGTCGAGACGCTGGAGCGGATGGAGCGCGGGGCGCTCGAGCCGCGGCCACAGGATCCCCGGCTCGCGAGCCTCGCGCCGCGGCTCACGCCACGGGACGGCCAGGTCGACGCGCGCTGGACCGCCCGGGAGGTCGAGGGGCGGATCCGCGGCTTCGATCCGTGGCCCGGGGTCTGGGCGCGCCGGAAGGGCCGGCGGCTGCGACTCGCCGCGGGTCGGGTGACCGATCGGCAGAGTGCCTCTCCCCCCGGAACCGTCGTGGATCTCGGGGGGGGAGCCGTCGGCCTGGTCTGCTGCGGCGGCACGATCCTGGAATTGACCGCGCTCCAAGTGGAAGGGCGCCGCGTCACCTCCGCGCGCGAGGCGCTTCACGGACGGCAGGTCGCCCCCGGGGACGTTCTGCGCTGAAACCCCGAACGAGCCAACGTTCCGGCCGGGCTCCTTGCCTCGGGCCGGGTGCACGAGCGGAGCCGACGCCCCCTGGTACGGCCATTGCTCGGCGGGTAGACTGAGGCGCGATCGCGACCGCGAGCTGACCGCATGAACCAGCCAGGATCCAGGTCGAGAACCAGACGGGCGATCCTGTGCGCATCCGGAGCCGGCGTCACGGCGGTCGTGGTGGCGACGGTCGTCTGCGGCGCCGCCTATCTCGACCTGACCCGCCGCCACGTCGCCCTGCTCGACGCCTGCTCCCGCGCCGGCGCCGCGGCTCGCGCCCAGCTCGCGCTCGCCCGGAACCTGATCGACGCCGGACCGTCGGCGGTCCCCGGCTTCGCCGACGTCGAGCAGTCGTGCCGCGTCGCCGAACATGCGACCCGCGTGCTGTGTCCGGCGGAACCCGGAGACCTCGTCGTGCTGCGCGAGGCGCACGACCGGCTCGGCGCCGCCGTCGAGCGGGTCGCGCTCGACCCGGGCCGGCGCCCGGCCGGCAGCCCCTCGGCGCTGCTCGATCTCGAGCCGCGGCTGCGGCAGGCGGCCAACGGGGTGCGTCGCGAGCTGGACCTCGTGGCCGCGCGGCTCGACGCGTACCGCGCCGCATCGCACCGCTTTCCGGCGAGCCTCCTCGTGGCGCTCGTCTCTCCGGACGTGGCGCCACCCCCGCGCACGGTCCTGCCCACGCGCCCGACCGGCGGCGGCTGATCCCCGGCGCGTCGCCGGCTCCGACGCGCGCTCCGCCCGGCAAGCCCACGCGGGCCCGCGAGCGGCGTCCGGCTCGCAAGGATCCCGACCGACGTCCGCTCCGCGCGGCAACTATAATGCGCGGGCCGGGGCCGGCAGCGACCGCCGGGACGTGATGCTCCAGTTCCTCAAGCGGGCGGCGCTCGCGGCGGCGTGGATCTTCGGCGGCGGTGCGCTGATCGTGGTGGTGTTCGTGGCGTCGTTCTGCGCCGCGATGCGGGTCGAGATGCGATCGACCGAGGTGGCCGTGCCCGACTTCCGCGGGCTGACCGCGGAGGAGGCCGGGCGACGGGCGGCCCCCGCCGGTCTCGTGCTGCACGTCGCCGGCGAGCGCCATGATCCGGGCATGGCGAGCGGACGCGTGCTGGAGCAGATGCCGCAGCCAGGAGCGGCGGTGCGGCGCGGGCGCAAGGTCAAGCTCGTGCTGAGCCTGGGAGGCAAGGTGCTGACCGTCCCCGATCTCGTCGGCCACCCGGCGCGGGAGGTCGCGATCGAGCTGAGCCAGGAGGGGTTCGTGGCCGGAGAGGAGGCGCGCGTCCCGTCCTACGACCTGCCGGCGGGACGAGTCCTGGCGCAGGTCCCGCCGGCGCGCACGACGGCCGTGCCCACGAGCCGCGTCCACCGGCTGGTGTCGGACGGCCCTCCCGAGCCGGTCTGGGTCATGCCCGACCTGACCGGCCGGTCGCGTGCCGAGATCGAGTCCTGGCTCGCCGCGGCGGGCTTTCGCGTCGGGACCGTACGGCGCGTCGGCGCGGCCGGCCGGCGGCGGGACTCGATCGTCGGGCAGCTCCCGCTGGCGGGCTATCCGATCCGCCCGCGGGAGATCGTGGAGCTGTCGATCGCCGACTGAAGTCCCGCGCCGGTGCGGCAACCCCGGGGCATGAAGCGGAGTAGAGTGGTCGCTGCGTGGGCGGCGCACCGGTCGGCTGACGACCGGTCGCGTCGAGCCCGTGACTGAGGATCGCGATGGGAACCGTGCTGGCGCCGTCGATCCTGTCCGCCGATTTCGCCCGGCTGGGAGCGGAGGTCGAGGCCGTCGAGGCCGGTGGCGCCGCGCTGATCCACGTGGACGTGATGGACGGTCGCTTCGTGCCGAACATCACGATCGGGCCCGTCGTGGCCGCGGCGCTGCGGCGCACGACGTCGCTCCCGCTCGATTGCCACCTGATGGTCGAGGACCCCGGGCGCTGGGTCGAGCCGTTCGTCGAGGCCGGCGCCGAGATCGTCTCGGTCCACGTCGAGGCCGACCGCCATCTCGACCGCACGCTGCGCCGGATCCGCGAGCTGGGCGCGAAGGCCGGCGTCGTGGTCAACCCGGCGACCCCGCTGTCGGCGCTCGACGCGGTCCTCCCGATCGCCGATCTCGTGCTCGTGATGTCGGTCAATCCCGGCTTCGGCGGGCAGCGCTTCCTGCCCGCGGCGCTCGAGCGGGTGCGCCGGCTGCGCGAGCGGATCCTGGCCGAGCGGCTCGGCGCGCGGATCGAGATCGACGGCGGGATCGCCGCGGACAACCTGGAAGCCGTGGCCCTGGCCGGGGCCGACATCGTGGTCGCCGGCTCGGCCGTCTTCGCCGGCGGCAACGCGCGGGAGGCGACGGCGACGATGGTCCGGCGGCTGGCGGAGATCGCCGAACGTGCCCGCAGCTGCTGACCCCGGCGCGGGCCCGACGGGCCGCGTCTCGTTTCGCGTGCGCTACCCCGAGACCGACCGCATGCAGATCGCCTATCACGCGCACTACCTCGTCTGGTTCGAGCTCGGCCGGACGGAGCTGATGCGCGAGCTGGGCTGCGCCTACGCCGAGCTGGAAGAACGTGACGGGATCGCCTTCCCGGTGATCGAGGTCTCGGCCCGCTATCACGTCCCGGCGCGCTACGACGACCTGCTCGAGGTCGCGACGCGCGTCGCCGCCGTCGGTGGCAGCCGCGTTCGATTCGAGTACCGCATCGAGCGCCCGGTCGACGCGCGCCTCCTGGCGAGCGGCTTCAGCGAGCACGCCACCGTGGGTCGGGACGGCAAGCCGCGGCGCTTGCCCGACGCGCTGCGGGAGCGACTCGCAGTCGGGACATGCCGATGAGGCCGATCGCGCCGGCGCGCCCCGCCCTGGTCGTGCTGGTCGGGCTCGCGCTCGCGGCGCTGCCCGGCTGCGGGGCCAAGAAACGGCCGGACCAGGCCGCGACCCTGCTCGATCCCACCGGGGCCTACCGCAAGGGGATGGAGCAGCTGTCGAAGCGCGAGCTGCGGCAGGCGATCGCCACGCTCGATCGGATCCAGTACACGGGCCCGACGCAGGAGCGAATCGAGCCGCTGTCGCGTCTGGCCGTGGCCGACGCGACGTTCTACGGCGGCACCGATCTGGGGCTGATCGAGGCGCGCAACCTGTATCTCGACTTCGTCACGCTCTACGGCGATCATCCGCTCGCCCCCTACGCCCAGACCCAGGCGGGGACGTGCTCGCTGTTGCAGATCAGCCATCCCTCCCGCGACCAGTCGCTGACCTACCAGGCGCTGGCCGATCTGGGAGAGGTGCGCCGCCGCTACCCCGACTCGCGCTTCACGGACGTGGCCGAGCGGCTGATCCGGACGGGCCGCGCCAACCTGGCCGAGAGCGAGTTCCTCGTCGGCCGCTTCTACCTGAAGCAGAAGCGACCGCTGGCCGCGCTCGAGCGGTTCGACCGCATCACCGACGAGTATCCGGAGTTCGGGCAGATGGACAAGGTGCTGTACTTCATCGGCAACGCGCTGCTGCGGCTCGACAACGACGTCAAGGCCCGGCTCTACCTGGAGCAGGTCGTGCGCGACTGGCCGGGCGGGGCCTACAGCGACTCGGCGCGGAAGCTGCTCGCCCGGATCGACCCGGCGTCCGGCGGCGAAGCCGGCGGAGCGTCGCACTGATCGCGCACGGGGCCCGCCGCACGACGTCGCCGGTCCCGTCGTCGTCCGCGCCCACCGGCCTGCGATCGAGCCCGGCGGGCGCCGGTGTCCGGAGCGCGCACCGAGTCCGGCAGCGCTCGCCCCCGCGGTCGGCGGCACCGCGGGTCGCGGAGCACCGCGGGAGGGCGGGTGGCGCGCGTGCGCCGCTCGACTAGAATCCTCTCCGAGCCTTTCCTCGCGCCGCGGGCGCGGGCGCGGCGCAGCTTCCGGTGAAGATCCGAGGACGATCGCTCGCGGCCCTGGTGCTGGCCGGCCTCGCCGTCGCCGGCTGCGGCTCGCCGCCGCAGCGGGCCCGCGTGATCGTCCTCGGCCTCGACGGCGTCGATCCGGACGTCGTCGATCTGCTGATCGCCGAGGGCCGGCTGCCCCACTTCCAGCGGTTGAAGCGCGAGGGCGCGCACGCCCGGCTCCACAGCCCCCCGCCGCTGCTGAGCCCGATCATCTGGACCACGATCGCCACGGGCAAGAAGCCGGCCGAGCACGGCATCGGGCACTTCATCACCGTCGATCCGACGACCGGCCGCGAGCTGCCCGTCACGAGCAGCATGCGGCGGGTGAAGGCGCTGTGGAACATCTTCTCCGACGCCGGCCGCAGCGTGGCGGTCGTCGGCTGGTGGGCGACGTGGCCCGCCGAGCCGGTCGAGGGCGTCCTCGTCAGCGACCACGCGGGCTACCATTTCCTGATGGAGCAGCAGCTGGCGGGGGAGGGCCCCCCGGCGGGCGTGGTCCATCCGGAGGCCGCGCTCGAGCGGCTCGCGGGTCTGCTGCGGCGTCCGGAGCAGATCGGCGCCGCCGAGCTGGCACGGTTCGTCGACGTCGAGCCCGCCGAGCTGGAGCGGCCGTTCGAGTTCGGCAACGACCTGGCCCACTTCCGCTGGGCGCTGGCCACGGCGTTCGGCTACCGCGACGTCGGGCTCGAGCTGTGGCGCAGCGAGTCGCCGGAGCTGCTCTTGGTCTACGTCGAGGGGGTCGATACGGCCTCGCACCTGTTCGGCCACGTGCACCGCCAGCACGCGCTCGCCGGCGAGCTGGCCGATCAGCAGCGGCGCTATGGCGAGACGGTCGAGCGGATGTACGGCCTGGCCGATGCGATCGTCGGTGACTTCCTCGACGCGATGGACGAGCGCACCGCGCTCGTCGTGCTGTCCGATCACGGCTTCAAGCTGGGCGAGCTGCCGATCGACCCGAGCAAGACGCGCGACATGCGCCGCGTCAGCGAGGCCTACCATCGTGAGGAAGGCATCCTGTTCCTCTACGGCGCCGGCGTGCGGCCCGGGGTGCGCATCGAGCGCGCCACGACGGTGGACATCGCACCGACCGTGCTCGCCCTGGCGGGCCTGCCCGCGGCCGCCGACATGGCGGGCCGCGCGCTGACCGAGGTCTTGACCGCGCCGCTGCTGCCTGCGGTGCCGACCTACGAGCGGGCGGAAGGGCTGCGGGCGGAGCGCGGGGGCCGCGACGACGGCGTGGACGCCGCGCTGCTCGAGCGGCTCGAGAGCCTCGGCTACATCGGCTCCGGCGCGTCGACCAACGACCGCAACCTGGCGACGATCCTGCTGCGCGAGGGGCGCTACGAGGAGGCGGAGCACGCCTTCCGCCAGCTCGTCGCGCAGTCCGCGGACGACGCGAGCCTGCGCGCGGCGCTGGCGACCGCGCTCGCCGGGCTGGGGCGCAGCGCGGAGGCGCTCGTCGAGTTCGACCACGCGCTCCGGCTCGACCCGCTCGAGATTCGTGCCTACCACAACCGCGGCCGGCTGCGCGAAGCGACGGGCGACGTCGACGGCGCGATCGCCGACTACCGCCTGGCGGTGCGCTACGACCCGAGTTACGCTCCATCGCGTCGGGCCCTGGAGCGCCTCGGCGCCGGCTTCGCCGAGAAGATGCCGAGCTCGCCGGAGGAGCTGCGCGCGCACCAGCTGCTGCAGGAAGCGGGGGAGCTGCTGCGCCGCGGCGACTTCGAGGGTGCCGGGTCACGCGTCGAGCAGGCGGCCCGGCTCGCGCCCCGGGCTCCGGAGGTCTACCACTCCCGGGCCAACGTGGCCAAGGTGAAGGGTGACCGCGACGGCGCCATCGCCGCGCTCGAGCGGGCGATCGAGCTCGAGCCGGACAACGCGCTGTTCATCGAGAACCTGCGCCGCCTCCGCGCAGGTTCCTGACGGCGGACCGCCCTCAGGTGCCGCGCCGGGCGGAGAGGATCGCCCCGGCCGCCAGCGCCCCGGGCAGGCAGGTCAAGCCGCCACCGGGGTGGGAGCCGCTGCCGCACAGCCACAGACCCGGCAGCGGCGTCGCGTAACGCGCGCACTCCGCGGTCGGCCGCACCAGCAACTGATCGAGCGCGTGCTCGCCGTGGAGCGCGCAGCCGCCCGTCAGGCCGTAGCGTTCCTCGAGGTCGACGGGCACGAGCACCTCGCGGCCGAGCACGGTCCCGGCGAGGCCGGGGGCGTGCCGCTCGAGCCGCGCCACGACGTGGTCGGCGAGCCGCCCGCGCTCGCCGTCGCTCCACCCCGCCGCCAGGTCGTACGGAACGAAGTGGACCTGCACCGAGACCACCGCGGCACCCGGCGGCGCGAGCGCCGGCAGGGAGGCGCTCGGGACGTGCACGTCGAGGATCGGCTCGGCGGCGGTGGCGCGATACTTGATCGCGTCGAACGCGCGCTCCAGGTCGTCGAGCCGCGCGCCGCTGCGGGCGAACTCGATCGGCTCGTCGGGACGCGCCGCGAAGCGGGGCGGGCGGGCCAGCGCCAGCCTGACGTGCGCGGTCGTGCCGCGAGCGCGATAGCGGCGGATGCGGTCGGTCAGCCGGGACGAGAGCGTGCCCGGCGCCAGCAGCTCGAGCAACAGCCGCTTCGGGTCGCAGGAGGCGGCGACGCGGTCGGCCTCGATCCGCTCGCCGTCGTCCAGCTCGACGCCGCGGACCCGTCCCGACTCGACGACGACGCGGCGCACGCCGCAGCCGGTGCGAACCTGCGCGCCGTGCGCGCGCCCCGCGGCCTCGAGCGCGGCGACCAGGGCCGGGCCGCCGCCGGCCGGGCCGGGCGCGGCCAGCGCTTCGAGCCGCAGCAGGTTCGACGTCGTGCCCGGCGAGCGCGGGCCGGCGAAGGTCCCGGCGAGCGCGGGCAGGGCGAGCAGCGCCTGCAGCGCCTCGCTCTCGAACCATTCCCCGAGCCAGTCGCGGAGCGCGAGCGACGGCACCCGCGCCAGCTCCGTCAGCGTCTGCGCACCGAGGCGGCGCAGCGCGAGAGCCCGGCGGGCGAGCTGCCACAGCTCGCCCGCGCCCGGGTCGATCAGCTCCGGCGGGGCGGCCTGCAGCAGCCGCCGCAGCGGAGCGCGGATCCGGTGCAGGAAACGCCGGTACTCGAGGTAGCGGTCCGCGTCGGCGGGCGAGACCGAGCGGATCTCGCGCGCCGCTTCGAGCGGGTCGCCGCGCAGCAGGATGCCGCTGTCGAGCCCCAGCACGTCGGGCCGCCGCTCGCGCAGCTTCAGGCCGTGCCGCTCGAGCGCGAGGGCCGGGACGATGCCCGGCCAGACCGTGGTCGCGTCGGCGTGGAGCCCCGCGCTGCGGAAGCCGGGATGGAACTCCTCGGGCGCGGCGCAACCGCCGACGACCGGCCGCCGCTCGACGACGAGCACCGGCCGCCCGCGCTTGGCGAGCAGCGCCGCGGCGGCGAGTCCGTTGTGGCCGGCGCCGATCACGAGCGTGTCGTAGCGCCGGCTCATACCGCCCTCGTGGCGAGCAGCGCGCGCGCCGCCAGCTCGCCCGGGCCGCCCATCACGCCGCCGCCGGGGTGGGCGCCGGACGCGCACAGCCACAACCCGCGGAGCGGCGTCCGGTAGCGCGCCCAGCCGGCGGCGGGCCTGAGGAACAGCAGCTGGTCCAGCCCCAGCTCGCCATGGAAGATGTTGCCCTCGGTCAGCCCGAACTCCTGCTCGAGGTCCCACGGCGTGAGCACCTGGCGGAACAGGATCGAGCTCGCGAGCGTCGGGCAGTACTCGGCGAGCGTGTCGACCACGGCGTCGCCGAAGGCCTCGCGCCGCTCGGGCCAGTGCTCGGGGCCCTCCTTGATCGCGTACGGGGCGTACTGGACGAACGCCGACAGCACGTGCTTGCCCGGTGGCGCGACCGTCGGATCGACCAGCGACGGGATGACGACGTTGATGTAGGGGCGCTCGGAGAAGTCGCCGTACTTCGCCTGGTCGTAGGCCCGCTCGAGGTAGTCGATGCCGGGCGCGATCGCGACGTCGCCGCGCAGGTGCTCGTCGCCGGGGCGGCAGCGGAACTCCGGCAGGCGGTCGAGTGCGAGGTTGACCTTGCCCGAGCTGCCGCGCATCTTGAAGCGCCGGATCCGGCGCAGGAAGTCGGGGTCGAGGTGCTGCGGCTCGACGAGCCGCAGGAACGTGCGGTGCGGATCCACGGCCGAGATCACGACGCGCGCGCCGATCTCGTCGCCGCCGGCGAGCACGACGCCGGTGGCACGCCCGCGTTGCACGCGCACGCGCCCGACCTCCGCCCCGGTCATGATCTCCGCGCCATGGGCCGTGGCCGCCGCGGCGATCGCGCGGCTGACGCTCCCCGTGCCGCCCTGGGCGAAGCCCCAGGCGCGGAACGCGCCGTCGATCTCGCCCATGTAGTGGTGCAGCAGGACGTACGCCGTGCCCGGCGAGCGCACGCCGAGGAACGTGCCGATGATGCCGCTGACCGACATCGGCGCCTTCAGCACGTCGCTCTCGAACCAGGCGTCGAGGAAATCGACGGCGCTCATCGTCAGCAGCTTGAGGTTGAGGTAGCGCAGGTCGGGCTCGAGCGCGCGCGCCGCGCGACCGAGCCGCAGCAGGGCGAGCCACTCGCGCGGGTCGAGCGACAGCGGGTCGGGGGCCGGGGCGTCGATCAGGTTCTTGGCGAAGCGGGCGAGCCGCCCGAGGGTCAGGCCGAACTCGGGGTAGACGTCCGCGTCGCGGCGGCTGAAGCGCGCGATCTCGTCGCGCGTGCGGTGCGGATCGCCCCAGCGCGTCAGCGATCGGCCGTCGGGCAGCGGGGTGAACGAGCAGTCGAGCGGCACGATCGCGAGGCCGTGGCGTGCCAGCTCCAGCTCGCGGATGATGTGCGGGCGGAACAGGCTGACGACGTACGAGCAGACGGAGAAGGTGAAGCCCGGGTGCAGCTGCTCGCTGACCGCCGCGCCGCCGACGACGTGCCGGCGCTCGAGCACCAGCACGCGGCGGCCGGCGCGAGCGAGATAGGCGGCGCAGACCAGACCGTTGTGGCCGCCGCCGACGATCACGGCGTCATAGCGCGAGCGCGCCGGGCGGATGCGCTCGGACGCCATCAGCCCTTCTTGCGCGGCGGATCGAAGAACGGAGTGGGGACGACCGTGGCCGGAACCCGCTCCCGCCGGAACTCGACGGTGGCCTCGATCAGCAGCCGGCTGCCGGGCGCCGCGTGAGCGGCCTCGACCGAAGCCAGCGCCAGGTTGCGCTTGAGCAGCGGGGACCAGGCGCCGCTCGTGGCGCGACCGACCTGGCGGCCGCGGTCGGAGTACAGCGGAACGGCGCCGCGCCAGGCGGTCGTCGGCAGGTGCAGCGGCAGGCCCACGCGGTCGAACAGCCGCTCGAGCGTGTCCCACTCGACGTCGAGACCGACGAGCGCGCGCGCGGAGCCGGTCGCGCGCTCGCGCCGCAGCGCGGCCTGCCCGACGAACGGCTCGCGCTCGAGCTGCACCGTCCAGCCCAGGCCGATCTCGAACGGCGAGGACTTGCGCGACGCGATCGGGCAGCGCTGGGCGGGGAAGTAGTCGACCCCGTTCAGGATGAAGCCGGCCTCGACGCGCGTGACGTCGAGCGCGTCGAGCCCGGCCGGCTCGAGCCGGAACGGCGCGCCGGCGGCGACGATCGCGTCCCACACCGCGAGCGCGTCGTCGCTCGCGCACCACACCTCGTAGCCCAGGTCGCCGGTGTAGCCGGTGCGCGACAGGTGGATCGCCGCGCCGCCGAGCCGCGCCGGCACGACGCGGAAGAAGCGCAGGGCGTCGACGTCGGCATCGCACGCCCGGCGCAGGATCTCGCGCGACGCCGGACCCTGCAGCGCCAGCGCCGCCAGGCTGGCCGAGACGTCCTCGACCGTCGCGCGCCGCCCGTGCGCGTGGCGCTCGAGCCAGGCTCCGGCCGGCTCGGCCGAGGTCAGGCGGTAGTGCTCCGGTCCCAGGCGGCTGACCGTACCGTCGTCCAGCACCTTCCCGTCGTCGTCGCACCAGCAGAGGTAGCTCACGCGTCCGACGGCGAGCCGGCGCGGGTCCTTGACCAGCACCGCGGCCAGGAGCGCCCCGGCTTCGGGGCCGCGGATCTCGTACTTGTGGAGCGGGCTGACGTCGATCAGCCCCGCCGCGTGGCGGATCGCGAAGTACTCGCGCTCGTGACTCGTGTCGTAGGAGCGGACGGCGTGGTGGCCGGCCCAGTCCTTCCACAGCAGGCTGGTGCAGAGGCGCGAGGTGCGCGGGTGGAACGGCGTCTCGAGCGGCATCGGCGCCGCATTCTGCCACAGCCGCGGGCGGAACGACTTCCGGCTCCGCGGCTGCCGTGCTCGCGCGGCGCGCGGATCGCCGGGTCGCGGCGCGCGATCACGGGCAGGCCGATCGAAGCTGCCCGATCTCGAAGTCGCGGGAGTCGATCTGTTCCGACCCGCCGCTGTCGTACGTTCCCCGCTGGCCCGCCACGCTGCCTCGCACGAGGTAATAGAACCCCTGCCCTGCGGCGGGATCGGGATTATCCGCGGCCTCGAGATCCCGTCCGTCGTTTTCCAGGCAGCCGATCAGCGACGACTCGAAATCGCCGCCGGTCGCCCTGAGGTCCAGCAGATCTCCCTTCACCACGTCGTAGCTGGTGGCGACCGCGAGGAAGCTCCAGCTCAAGCCGGTCTCGTCGAGCGCCAGACCTTCGACCGTGCCCGGTACGGCGGTGCAGGGTCCCGGATCGGCCGCCAGGCGCGGGAGCGTGGAGAGCGTGCCCGATCCGGCCTGACAGTTCGCGTTGGGCCGGACGCAGCCCGCGACCACGCAGTCGCTCTCGGCGCAGCCGTCGGTCGAGCACGGATCGGAGTCGGCACCCCACCAGCAGTCGTCCGCCGTGGTCGTGCCGCTCGACGACATCTCGATGTGACACGGGTCATCCTGAGCGTCCGCGTTGCCCTCGAAGCGGTTGCCGCCGGTCGAGTCACCGGTGCCGTCCACGTTCAGTCCGACCGATCCCGAGGGATCGCCGGCGTCGACGCTCCCGCCTTCGACGTTGATCGCGCCTTCGTGGACCGCGGCGTCGCCCCAGCCGCCGTTGGCGCGGAACGTGTCGTTCTCGAACTTCATCTTGCCGTTCAGCAGATGGGCGGCGTGGCGCTTGGCAGCCTGGAACGTGTTGCAGCCCTGGGAGACGAAGCTCGTATTCGTCCCCGAGGTGATGAACGGGCCGCCGCGAGTTCCGTGGTCGAACAGCGTGTTCTCGGCGTGGACGACGGATCCGCCGTCCATCAGGATCTGCCCGTTGGAGCCGTTTCGCGCGTTGTTGCCGCAGGTGTGCCAATCCGAGGCCGGCGCGACGTAGCTGTCCCGCATGCCCTTGCCGGGGCCGCCCCACTCGTACCAGGGTTCGTAGCATTCGCCCGTCGCGAGCGCGAGGTCGCGGCCGACGAACGCCGACCCGATGAGCTGGAGCCGGTGCTGGTTGCCGATCCCGAGCCCGGCCTGGCAATCCTCGAAGCGCACGTTCGTGACCGTGACGTTCCAGCCGTCTCCCGGGCCGAGGCCGATGTGGGAGCCGACCTGGGTACACTTGTCGACTCCGCCGAGGAAGATCGAGTTGCGCCAGACGTGATCGGTCGAGGTCGAGCCCTCGCTGAACACCGAGGCGCTGTCGTCGCAGCCCAGCTCGCCGATCACGCCGTCGAGGACCAGCCGGTCGTGCCCGTCCTCTCCCACGTCCACGCCTTCCCAGAAACAGGTGTAGCGCAGGCCACGGATCGTGACGTCGTCGGCGCTGACGTAGACGACGGACGTCCAACCGTTGAGATCCGTGGCCTCCCCCTGGAGGTCGAACTCGGGGACCCGGTGCCAGCAGCAGGGCGTCAGACGCAACGCCACCTTGTGCTCGCCGTCGATCGTGACGTTCGGTGAGCGGATCTCGCGGATCGTGTACGGGTTGTAGTTCGGACAGTTGGTCCCGCTGCGCTCACCCGTGCAGTCCGGCCAGGGCGTTCCGGCTCCGGTGCAGTCCACGTCCCCCGACGTGCACGGCGCAGGATCTCCAGCCGCACACTCGCACAGCCCGGTGCCGAGTCCGGTGCAGCAGGGCATCGGCTTCCCGGCCGCGGTGCAGTAGAGGTCGAGGCTCGTGCAGTCCCCCGCGTCCCCCGGGAGGCACCCGACGGCCGTCGTGACCTCGACGCACCCGTACTGCGGGCAGTTCACCTGCGACGCCGAGCAGGTGGAGTCCGCGAGCGCCTCGTCGATGTCGATCAGACAGTCGGTGTCGAGCGTGTAGCGCGTCCAGGGGTCGCAGGAGTCGGCGCAGGAGAACGTGACGCGCTTGCCGGTCGCCACCGTGCAGTCGCAGTCCGCGTCCGAGGAGCAGCTCGGGCCGTTCGAGCAGGCCGGTCCCGAGCACGCACCCTGCGTCTCGTCCTGGCAGGCGTTGATCCGGGCGATCTCGGCGTGGAAGGCGGCCTCGGTGCAGGCGATCTCCCGCGCCGCAGCCGGGACCGCCGCCAGGAGGAGCGCGAGGACCAGCGGCAGCCGCATCACGATCGACCGCGCTCGGCGATCGGCTCCTGCCAGGCTGCCCGGGACCACGCGAGCGAATGCGCCGCGCTCGCCGCGAGCGTCCGCGGCAAGCCCGCTCGATCTTCGCGAGCGATCCGCCTCTCTCCCGCGGCTTCGCCGTGCGGCGGGTCGGCAAGCGAGGCTCGTTCCCGGCAGCTGCCCGGACGCATCGATTCCGGTCCTCCTTCTTTGACTTCGGACACCCACGAGGGGAGCCGGATCGTCGATGCGCGTTCCGCCGCGCGCACCTCACGCACCGCTCCTGCTGTCGGAGAGGATCCCTATATACCACGAGTTCGTCGCGGTCCCCAGGCGCGATGGCCGGGTGCAGGTAGCATTCTTCAAATAGTCCCGCGCGGGAGCTGCAGCGGGTGCTCGACCTCCCCGATCCGCTGCGGCGACGCAGCCCGCGTCGCGTGCGCTGCGCCGCCGCGCAGGGCGGGCCGGTGCCCGGCTGTGGCACACTGCCGGGACCGGACCGAACGACGGAAGCCGAAGCCGTGAGCCAGCCGACCCACCGCCCGCCGAGCATCCGCAACTTCTGCATCATCGCGCACATCGACCACGGCAAGTCGACGCTCGCGGACCGCCTGATCCAGCATTGCGGAGCGGTGGACCAGCGCAAGTTCCGCGACCAGATCCTGGATTCGATGGACATCGAGCGCGAGCGCGGGATCACGATCAAGAGCAACGCGATCGCGCTCGACTACACCGCGCTCGACGGGGAGCGGCATCGGCTGAACCTGATCGACACCCCGGGCCACGTGGACTTCTCGCACGAGGTCCGGCGATCGCTGATGTCGTGCGACGGGGCGCTGCTGTTGGTCGACGCGTCCCAGGGGGTCGAGGCCCAGACCGTGGCCAACCTGTACCTGGCGCTGGAGTACGAGCTGGAGCTGATCCCGGTGATCAACAAGATCGACCTGCCGTCGGCCGACGTCGCACGCGCGCGCGCCGAGATCGAGCAGGACCTGGGGCTCGATCCGGCGGGTGCAATCCTGTGCTCGGCCAAGGAGGGCCGGGGCATCCGCGAGGTGCTCGAGGCGGTGGTCCAGCGCGTACCGGCGGCCGGCGGGGACGCGGCGGCGCCCCTGCGCGCGCTGCTGTTCGACGCCCACTACGACGCCTACCGCGGCGTGATCCTGTCCTGCGTGCTGCGCCAGGGGACCGTTCGCGCCGGCACACGGCTGCGCCTGATGAACACGGGCAAGGAGCATGCGGTCGAGGAAGTCGGCTGGCTGGGCCTGGAGCGCGTGGCGACCGACGAGCTGGGTCCCGGGGACGTGGGCTACCTCATCGCCGGGATCAAGACCGTGCGCGACGTGGTCGTCGGCGACACCCTGACCGACGCCGAGCGCCCGGCCGCCGAGCCGCTGCCGGGCTACAAGCAGGCCAAGCCGGTCGTGTTCTCGTCGCTGTACCCGATGGCCACCGACGAGTACCCGGAGCTGGCGCGGGCGCTCGACAAGCTGGTGCTCAACGACGCCTCGCTGACCTACGAGAAGGACTCGTCGGTGGCGCTGGGGCACGGCTTCCGCTGTGGCTTCCTCGGCCTGCTGCACCTCGAGATCGTGCAGGAGCGGCTGGAGCGCGAGTACGGCCTGTCGCTCTTGCTCTCGGCGCCCTCCGTGCGCTACCGCGTGAGCCTGTCCAACGCCGAGCCGCTGTGGGTCGACAACCCCAGCCACTACCCGGATCCGTCCGTGATCGCCGGCGTCGAGGAGCCGTACATCAAGGCCTCGCTGCTGATCCCCGAGCGCTACATCGGGCCGGTGATGGAGCTGTGCCGCGACCGCCGCGGAGGGGAGACCAAGATCCACTACCTGGCCGTGGGCCGGGTCGAGCTGAGCTGCGAGATCCCGCTGGCCGAGGTGCTGTTCGATTTCTACGACCGGCTCAAGTCGCTGACCCAGGGCTACGGCTCGTTCGACTACGAGGAGCTGGACCATCGAGCGGTGGACCTGGTCAAGGTCGACATCCTGGTCAACGGCGAGCGCGTCGACGCGCTGTCCCAGCTCACGCACCGCGACCAGGCCCGCGCCCGCGCGCTGCACTATTGCGAGCGGCTGGCCGAGACGATCCCGCGCCAGCAGTTCAAGATCCCGATCCAGGGAGCGATCGGCGGCACGATCATCGCCCGCACGACGATCAACGCCCTGCGCAAGGACGTGACGGCCAAGTGCTACGGCGGCGACATCACGCGCAAGCGCAAGCTGTTGGAGAAGCAGAAGGAGGGCAAGAAGCGGATGAAGACCATCGGCTCGGTGGAGATCCCGCAGGCCGCCTTCGTCGCCGTGCTCAAGACGGACGTCGGTTCTTGAGCGATCCGCACGCCGGGCTGTACGTCCACGTCCCGTTCTGTGCCCGCGTCTGCCCCTACTGCGATTTCGCCGTGCGCACCGGCGACGACCGGCGCCGGCGGCGCTTCACCGAGGCGTTGCTCGCCGAGATCCGGCTGCACCCGCCGTGGGAGCCGGCGTTCGACACGCTGTACTTCGGCGGCGGCACCCCGTCCCGGCTCGCCCCCGACGAGCTGGGGCGGGTGCTCGAGGCGCTCGCCGGACGGTTCGACTTCACGCCCGGCCGGCGCACGTTCCTCGAGGTCAATCCGGAGGACGTGACGGCCGCGCGGATCGCCGACTGGCGCCGGCTCGGCGTGTCGACGCTGAGCCTCGGCGTGCAGGCGTTCGACGACGCGGTGCTGAAGTTCCTCGGCCGCGGCCACGACGCCGCGGTCGCGTGCCGGGCGGTCGAGCTGGCCCTCGCCGCCGGCTTCGAGACCGTCTCGGTCGACCTGATCTACGGCGTGCCGGGCCAGGACCCGGAGATGCTGCGGCGCGAGCTGGACCGTGCGGCCGATCTCGGGGTCGATCACCTGTCGTGCTACCAGCTCACGGTCCACGCCGGCACGCGGTTCGGCCTGCTCGCGCGGCGCGGCCGGCTGGTCGAGATCGACCAGGACGGCCAGGGGCAGCTGTTCCGGCTCGTGCACCGCCACCTCGCCGCCCGCGGGATGCCGGGCTACGAGGCGTCGCAGTTCGCCCGCGGCCCGGAGCACCGCTCGCGCCACAACACCAAGTACTGGAACCACACGCCGTACCTGGGCCTCGGTCCCTCGGCGCACTCGTTCCGCGACCGGCGTCGCTGGTGGAACCTCAGGCGCGTCGATCCCTACGAGGCATCGGTGGCCGCGGGCCGGCTCCCGGTCGCCGAGGAGGAAGCGCTCGACGCCGCGGCGCTGGCGCTCGAGGCGCTGATGACCGGGCTCAGGACCTACGCCGGCGTCGACCTCCAAGAGATCCGCGATCGCTTCGGCGTCGAGCTGCTCCCGAGGAACGGCGCGCTCGTGGAGCGGCTCGTGGAGCGCGAGCTGGCGGCGTTCGACGGCCGACGCCTGGTCCCCACGCTCGACGGGCTTGCCGTCGCCGACGCGCTGGCGCGGGAGTTCGAGATCGTCCCGGCTTGGGGCCGGACCCGGTGAGTCAGAACAGCCCGGCGGGCTCGACGCGGACGATCGGCGCGAGCTCGGGATAGGAGGCGACCAGCTCGCGCGGCGCCGGCGGCCGCCCGGCGCGGAGCCGCCGGGTGAGCTGCAGCGTGTTGACCAGGGCCTGGCCGCGGAAGTGGTTGTTCTGGACGACGAACACCCGCGCGGCGGACGCGGCCATCTCGAGCACCGGCCGCGCGATCTCGGCCAGCTCCGCCTCGGCGTAGAGGTAGTCGTAGCGCGCATCGCGCCCGGCGTCCTCGCGGAACCAGTTCGCCGCGTTCCGTCCGTGAAGGCGGACGTACCCCACGCTTCCGAGAACGCGCGGGAGCAGGCCGAGCGTCGACGCGCCGATCCGCGGCTGATCGATCGCGCACCAGCCGAGCTCGTGCGCCGCGAGCCAGGCCGCGGCCTCGTCGCCGGCCCACGACGCGTGGCGCACCTCGACGACGGCCGGCCAGCCCGCCGCGAGGTCGGCCAGGCGCGCGAGCCGCTCGCGGGCGGCGGGGTTGAAGTGGAACGATTGGGGGAACTGGAGCAGCAAGGCGCCCAGCCGCTCGGCGTCGCGCAACGGGCGGAGCCCATCGAGCGTCTCCCGCGCCGCGGCCTCGAGGTCGCTTCCGGGCTCGTGGGTCCAGCTCGCGTGAGCCTTGGCCGTGAAGCGGAAGTCGGGCCGGGCGGCGGTGCGGCGAACCCACGACTCCGCCACGCGCGGCGTCGCCGGCCGGTAGAAGGTGCTGTTGACCTCGATCACATCGACGAAGCCCGACAGGTAGGCGAGCCGGTCGAAGCCGCGACCGCGCCGGCCGGGGTAGACCACGCCGTCCCAGTCCGGGTAGTCCCAGCCCGCGACCCCGAGACGGATCCGTGCGGCGGACACGCTCGACCTCCCCCGATCCGCTGCCGCACCGTGCCCGAAGAGTCTACTGCCCGCGCCGGCGGAGCCCCTCGACGAGCGCCCGCGCCTCGGTCAGCCCCAGGGAGTGGATCTCGCGCGCGGCCTGGATCGCCGCCACGACCTCGCCCGTCTCGACCAGCTCGAGCAGGCGCTCGTCCTGCTCCCGCCGCGGCAGCTGCCGCAGGTGACGGAAGTCGACCTCGACCCTGGTCTCGGGCGCCACGCTCGCATGCCGGCCCAGCCGCTCGAACAGGACCCGATGGCTCGGGACCACGCACCACTCGAGCTGCAGGGTCGTCGGCGACGACATCCGCAGGGGATGGTGGCGGTAGAGCGTGGACGTCGAGCCGTACCAGCGTCGCTCGCGCGGAGCGCGCCGCGCGCGCTCCTCCGCCAGCGCTCGCGCGAGCGCCGCGCAATCCCCGGCCAGCTCGAATTCCACGAGCCGCCGCCGCTGCTGCGTGATGCGCCCGCCGCGCTCCGCGGCCGGCAGGAGTCGGCGCTGGCGCACCAGGCGCACCGCGCGGATCTCCCGGCCGGGGACGAAGACGACGGTCAGGTCTTCCCCCGGCAGGTGCCAGTTGAGGTGCGAGCGGAACTGGATGAACAACCCGCCGTCGGTGACGCGGAGCAGCCAGTTGGAAGGACGCAGGCGCGCCAGGGCCAGCCGGCGCAGCACGAGCAGCGTGAGCAGGACGACGCCGCCGGCGGCGGCGGGCAGCCAGGACCGTGTCCGCCATCCGGCCCACAGCAGCGCGGCGCCGCCGCCCAGGCCCGCGCTCAGCGCGAGCAGCGCCCGCGCCGGCGAGTGACGGAACTCGAGCTCGCCCTCGGACGCGGGGACGTCGGCCAGTCGCAGCAGTTCCATCGAGCCTCGAGCGGGCCGGCGAGTCCGCCGGTCGGAGCGGCCCGCCCGCCGCGAGCCGTGGAACAAGGTCGGCCGCGGCCGGCGCGCGGTCAAGCCGGGCGCCCGCGCCGCGCGGCGATCAGCTGACGGCGCTGATGCCGGTGATCGCCTCGCCCAGGATCAGGCCGTGGATGTCGTGCGTGCCTTCGTAGGTGTAGACCGACTCGAGGTTCGCCATGTGCCGCATCGAGTGGTACTCGACGAGGATCCCGTTCGCCCCCAGCAGCCGGCGCGCCTCGCGCGCGACCTCGCAGGCCACGTTGACGTTGTTGCGCTTGGCGAGCGAGATCCGCGCGGGCGTCGCCTGGCCGCGGTCCTTGAGCCGCCCGAGCTGCAGACACAACAGCTGCGCCTTGGTGATCTCGCCGAGCATCTCCGCCAGGCGCAGCTGCTGGAGCTGGAACGACGCCAGCGGCCGGCCGAACTGGGTGCGGGTCCCGGCGTAGCCGAGCGCTTCGACGTAGCAGGCCATGGCCGCGCCGACCGCACCCCAGGCGATGCCGTAGCGCGCCTGGTTGAGGCAGCGCAGCGGGCCCTTGAGTCCGGACGCACCGGGCAGCAGGTTGTCCTGCGGCACGCGCACGTCGGCGAGCGCGATCTCGCTCGTGTCCGACGCCAGGAGCGACAGCTTGCCCTTCTGGTTCGTGGCGCTGAAGCCCTCGCGGTCGGTCTCGACGATGAAGCCGCGGATCGATTGCGGGTCGTCCGGCTCTCCGGTCTTGGCCCAGACGATCGCCACGTCGGCCAGCGAGCCGTTCGTGATCCACATCTTGGTGCCGTTCAGGACGAAGTCGCCGCCGTCGCGCCTGGCGCGCGTGGTCATCCCTCCCGGGTCGGAGCCGTGGTCCGGCTCGGTCAGGCCGAAGCAGCCGATCGCCTCGCCGCGCGCGAGCCGGGGGAGCCAGTGCTCGCGCTGCTGCTCGCTGCCGTACTCCAGGATCGGATACATCACGAGCGAGCCCTGCACGCTGGCGAACGAGCGGATGCCGGAGTCGCCGCGCTCCAGCTCCTGCATCAGCAGGCCGTAGGCCACGCTGTTCAGGCCGGCGCAGCCGTAGCGCGCCGGCAGGTTGGCGCCGAAGGCGCCCAGCTCCGCCAGCTCCGGCACCAGCTCGAGCGGAAAGCGGCGCTCCACGGTGCACGCGCCGATCAGCGGCAGCAACCGTTCGTCGACCCACTGGCGGATCGTGTCGCGCACCGCGCGCTCGTCGTCCGCGAGCTGCGCGTCGACGTCGTAGAAATCGACTCCGGGAAAGCCGGCCACTACGCGTCGCTCCAGCGCGGCCGGCGCTTGTCGAGGAAGGCCTGCAGGCCCTCGCGGGCGTCGGTCGAGCCCATCAGCTCGCCGAGGTAGATCCGCTCGACCTCGGCCAGCTCGCGCCGGAAGCGCTCGGCAAAGCCCAGGCGTGCGGCGCGCAGCGCGAAGCGCAGGCTCGAGGCCGACTTCGGCAGCAGGTGCTCGCGCGCCCAGGCCAGCGCCGCCGCCGAGGGATCGGCGGCGATCTCGTCCACCAGCCCGATGCGCGCGGCCTCCTCGGCTCCGATCGAGCGCCCGCTCAGACACAGGTCCTCGGCCGCTCCACGGCCGACGCGCTCGACGAGCGCCACGGACGCCACCGGCGCGAACACGCCGAGCTGGATCTCGGGCTGGCCCAGCCTGACGTCGGGTGCCGCGAACACCCGCTGGGCGAAGGCCGCGAGCTCGAGGCCGCCGCCCAGGCACTGGCCGCGGACGGCGGCCAGCGTCGCGACGCTGGCGTCGAGCATCCGGTGGAACAGCTCGTGGAAGCCGCGGATCATCGGCTCGACCTGCGCCGGCAGGTGCTCCTCGACGCTCGCGCCGAAGGAGAAGTTCGGGCCGTCGGCGTCGATCACGATCGCCTTCAGCTCGCGCGTCTGGCGGGCGCGAGCGAAGATCGCACCCAGCCGCTCGGTCTTCTCCCGGTCGAGGATGTTGGCCCGGGGCGTGGCGAGCGTGACGCGCCAGACGGCACCGCCCTCCAGCGGCTCGAGCCGCAGCGGTTCCGCGCCAGCGCTCATGCGCCGTCCGCGCGCGGGCCGCGGCGCGCCCTCGGCGGCGTCGAGCCGCCCGTTCGCTGTGTCATGATGAGCCTCCGTGAGCGTGGCCGATTGTAACACTCTCGCCCGCGTCCCGGAGCGGATCTCCCGCGCCTGGTTCGGCCCGCGAGCGGCGGGGCGGGCCGGGCCGAGGCGAGGTCCGGCGCCGCCGGTGTCGTCGCCGGCCGGAGCGCCGGCCGGCCGACCTCCGACCCGCGAGCCACGGACACCGCTCGCGGCCGCCGCTCCCGCGGTCGCGCTGGGTCTGGTCCTCGGCGCCACGGCGCTCGCGCTCGGGCCGACGCTGGACAACGGCTTCACCAACTGGGACGACCCGCAGTACGTGACGGAGAACGAGCCGCTCCAAAACGTCGGGACGCGCGGGTACGGCCAGGCGATCCATCGTGTCGTCGCCGGCAACTACCACCCGGCGACGATGCTGACCCTGGCCTGGGACTACCGCCGGGCGGTCGCCCGCGACTCGGCGGACGGCGCGGAGCTGTCGGCCCGGCCGTTCCATGCGACGAGCTTCGCGCTGCATCTCGCCGCCACGGCGCTGGTGTTCGTCTTCGCCTGGCTCGTCGCCGGACGCCGCCCGATCGTCGCCACCGTCTCGGCCGCGCTGTTCGGCGTCCACCCGCTGCACGTCGAGTCCGTCGCCTGGATCTCGGCGCGCAAGGACGTGCTGTACGCCGTGTTCTACTTCGGTGCCCTGATCCTGTACCTCGGCTACCGACGGCGCCGCCGAGCCTGGGCCTACGGCGCCAGCCTCGTGGCGTTCGCGCTGGCGCTGCTGTCCAAGCCGTCCGCCGTCGTGCTGCCGATCACGCTGTTGCTCGTGGACGACTATCTCGACGGCCGGCTGCGCGCGCGGTCGCTCCCGGACAAGCTGCCGTTTCTCGCCGGCTCGCTCGTCGTCGGCGGCGTCACGCTCTGGACCCAGTTCCGGAGCGGAGCGTTGGGCGAGGCCGCGTTCGACCCGCTGCAGCGGTTGCTGCTCGCGGGCTACGCCTTCACGACCTACTGGATCAAGCTCGTGGCGCCGCTCGAGCTGTCGGCGTTCTACCCGTATCCGGAGCGGCTCGGCGGCGTTCACGTCGCCGCCAGCTGCGTGGCCGCGGCGCTCGTCGCGGTCGCCTTCGTCTGCTACCGCCGCGCGAGAGTGGTCTTCTTTTGCCTCGGCTTCTTCGCGGTCAACCTGGCGCTCGTGCTGCAGCTCGTCCCGGTGGGCGCCGCGATCGTCGCCGATCGCTACACCTACGTCGCCAGCGTCGGGCCGTTCCTGCTGGCCGGGCTCGGCGTGGAGCGTCTCGTCGGAAGCCGCGCCGGAGCCGGGAAGACGACGCGGGTCGTCGCCGCGCTGCTGTGCGTCGCCGCCGGCTCGGGCTGCGTCTGGCTCAGCCGCGCCCGGGCGGCGGTGTGGGCGGATTCGCAGACGCTGTGGTCGGACGTCATCGAACGCTTTCCGCGCAGCGCGTTCAAAGCCTACGCCAGCCGGGGAGCGGACCACCGCCGGCGCGGAGACCTGCGCGCCGCCCGGGCCGATCTCGACCGCTCGATCGCCATCGCCCCCGGCTACGCCAAGGCCTACCTGACCCGCGGCAACCTCTACCGCGACCTGGCCAAGGAGCAGGGCGACCCCGCCTGGCTGCAGCGCTCGCTCGACGACCTCGAACGGGCGATCGCGCTGAGCGAGGCCGACCCGGACCTGTACAACAGCCGTGGCCTGACCCGGCAGTATCTCGGCCGGAACGACGAGGCGCTCGAGGACTTCGCGACGGCGCTGCGGTTCGATCCGGCCCATGCCGACGCCTACCGCAACCGGGCGCGGCTCCAGCTCGCGCTCGGCCGGCTCGCCGCCGCGCGCCGCGATCTCGGCTCCTATCACACGCTGCGGCCGGGCGACCCCTCCGGGCTGCTGATGCGGGCCGACGTGTCGCTGGCGATGGGGGACACCACGGCGGCGCTCGCGGATTTCACGCGCTGCATCGAAGCCGCACCGCGCTTCGGGGACTGTTACCTGGGGCGCGCGCAGGTCCACCGGACCCTGGGAAACGCGCAGGCCGCCCGGCAGGACGCGGAGCGCGCCGCGGCACTCGCGGCCGAGGGCGCGCCCTAGCGCCTCCGGTCGGCGGGGACCGCCACCGGACCGCCGATCGGGCGGCCCCGCGTTGCCCTCGCACACGGCGTGTGTAACCCTAGGATTGCAATGAGACGCCTCGGGATCCTGTGGCTCTCGCTGTCCTGCCTGGCCGCGGCCGCCGCGGACGAGCCGCCGCCGGAGCCCTTCATGGAAGGGCAGAGGCTGTTCCAGGAGAGCCGCTTCGCGGAAGCGCTGGTGCAGTTCGAGGAAGCGAACCTGCGCTACCCGGACGAACCTCGCGTGCTGTCCTGGCTCGGCGCCAGCCAGAACCAGCTCGGGCGCCACGCCGAGGCCAAGGCGAGCCTCGAGCGGGCCTTCGCCCTGCTGCACGACCAGCAGGCGCTGGCCGAGGGTGTCGGTCAGCCCGTGACCCCGATCGATCTCAACTACCACGCCCTGCTCGCCGGCATCGAGACCAATCTCGGGCAGTTCGAGGAGGCGGTCGCGACGCTGCAGGCCTACACGGTCGCGGACGACGGGACGGAGACCGCGGCGGCCGCGGCGCAGGCGCTCGACGGGGCCCGGGCGGCGCTGAAGTCGCAGATCGTCGCCGCCGGAGCCGGGTGCCTGCGCTCCCGCGATCTCGACTGTGCGAGGCGAGCGTTCGCTCAGGCGGAGATCCTCCAGCCGGCGACCCCGCCGGTGGTGGAAGCGATCGCCCGCGGGGCGCTGAGCCAGGCCGAGCGGGCGGTCGGAGAGACCGACGAGGACAAGGCCACCAGGGTCGCGCTGTACGAGCAGGCGGTCGACGTCTGCCGACTGTGGCTCGAGGCCGCCGGCGCGGGGTCGACGGAGGCGCGGCGGGTCCTGGCCAAGGCGCTGGCCGGGAGCAAGAAACCGGAGGCGTTCCGCGAGGCGATCGAGATCCTGACGTCGCTGTGGGACGGCGCGGCGGACCCGGCGCAGCGGGACGGCTCGATCCAGCTCGAGCTGGCGGCGGCCCACGCGGCCCTCGAGCAGTGGCAGCCGATGCTGGCCTCGGCTTCGGCGTTCATCGAGCACGGCCCGGAAGATCCGCTGGGTCAGGGCTACTGCCTGCGCTCCTTCGCGCAGTACCGGCTGGGGCAGTGCGAGCCGGCGATCGCCGACGGCGAGCGCTGCCGCAACACCGACGGAACCACGCGCACGCTGCGGCACGTCGACGCCTGCAAGGAGCGGCTGGCCAAGCAGCAGGCCGAGATCGCCGCGGCGAACCGCGAGGCGGTTCTGCGGCGCGACTGCACGCACCTCTACGATCGGATCAAGTGGGTCCGGAACTCGCTCGAAGTCCCGATCGAGGACCTCGTGGAGCTGATCGACGATCTCGGGGGCGGCGAGGCCCGGTGCGCGAGCTACCTCGAGGAGTGGGAGCGGAAGGAAGCGGGGCACGGCTTCGCGCCGGCCGCGCCGGAGCTGTGCGGGGCGGGGGTGCGGCCGGCGAGTTCGCCGCTCAACCTGAGTGCGCGCTCGCGCGAGCAGCTGGAGCAGCTGCTCGGGCAGACGCGCCAGTTCCTCGAGCTGTGCCGGCCATCGCTCGCCGCCGGCCAGATCCAGGCCGTCGAGGGCGGGATGCAGCGCATCCAGCAGGCGCTCGACCGGCCGCAGTAGGTCGCGCCCGGGCACCGAGCCCGCTCGGCGACCACCCGTCGCGGCCGCGCAAGCGGCCTGTTCCGCTCCGGCGCCGCCAGATACGATGCGACCGCTCGCGAGGTGCAGCCCCGTGGCCCCACCCGAACCGTCGATCGGTCTCGCCGTCCACCTGCTGCTGTGAGCCGCGCTCGGTTCGGGACTGATCGCGGCCGGCGCGCTCGTGCGGCACCGGGCGCACGGCGGCCGGCCGGACAAGCGCGAGACGTACGCGTGCGGCGAGCTGCCGATCGGCTCCGCCTGGCGCAAGACGCCGGTCGGCTTCTACCTCGTGGCCCTGCGGTTCATCCTGTCGTCGCGCGCTGCATGCTGATCGTGCCGGGCGACGGTCCGGCGCTCGCCGTTCCGGCGCCGCTGTGGCTCGCGGTCGTCGCCCGTGCGGCGCTCGTCGTCGCCGGCGGCATCGTGCCGCGGCTGTTCGTCGAGCCCGCGCTACGGGCCGTCACCGGCCTGTGACGACCGGCGCTCGCCGCAGCCTGGCGCGCCGCCGCGTCAGCGGGACTCGCCGTGGCGCCGCATCAGCTCGTGGATCCACGACTCGTCGTGGCGGTGGATGCGCAGGATCGTGGCGCGCTTGCCCCGCTCGTCGCGGTTGGGGTTGAGGAAGCGCCAGACGATCTCGCCCTGCGGCGTGACCTCGAATGCCTCGCCGCTGTCGGAGTTCGCGATCAGCGTGTTGCCGTTGGCCAGGCGCTGGCTCGTCCCCTTGCGCAGGGAGAAGAAGCGCCGGGGCTCGCTCGCCCGGTACTCCCACACGATCGTCTCGCTCAGCGGGTCGAGCTCGACGATCCGCGACCAGCGGCGATCGATGCCGTTGTCGAACAGCAGGATGTGGCCGTTGTCCAGCACCGTCGCGTCGTGCTGGCCGGAGAGGTGGCCGGGCCCCCAGGACCACACCAGGCGCTTGGCCGTCCAGTCGAACACGGCGATCGCGTCCTGATGGCGGAAGGAGACGAGCACGTTCGACCGTGCGTAGAGCGGATCCCGCGCGGCGAGGTGCGGATGGCGCATGAACTCGACCGAGTTGGGGTGCAGCAGATCGACGAACGTCGCGTCCTTCCAGTGCGTCGGCGCCACGGGGCGGCAGGTGAAGGCCCGCGGGTTCCGGCACAGCAGCTCGTACAGCGAGAAGCGCTCGAGCACGTCACCCTGCGGCGTCAGCAGCACGATGTCGCTGTCCTTGAGGTCGTGCTCGGTGCTGACCTCGGGGATCGCGCGCAGGTTGAACGCCAGCGTGGCGATCGTCCCGGCCGGGGTCTGCTCGGCATCGTGGTGCGCGCTGAGCGGCGCGCGCCAGACGACGTCGCCGGCCCAGGACAGGCGCAGCAGGAAGTTGGAGCGCGCGCGGTCGAGCTGCTCCGACCCCGTGACCAGCAGATCCCCGTCGGGCAAGAGCTCGGCGTTGGACCAGTGCTGGGCCGCGGGGTCGCTCCAGGAATGCACCAGCCGGCCGCGCGCGTCGAACAGCTGCGCCGAGGAGAGATCGCGGTTGCTGATCAGGTTGTAGCCCGGTGCGCTCCGTCGCTCGTCGTGGAGCGTGACGGTCGCCTCGCCGGGCGCGACCGTGGCGTCGGTGAAACCGACGTAGCCCAGCGCCCGCAGGCGCTCCAGCTCGGCCTGCGGGTCGGGCGCGGCCGGCGGCTCGCCGGCGCAGCGCGCCAGCGCGGCGCAGGCGAGGAACGCCAGGGTGCGGGTGGCGGTGTTCATCTGCGGTGGCGCTCGCGCGTCCTCCGGAGGCCGGGCGGCCGGGCTCGACCCGTGGCCGCGGATCAGCCGGCGCGGCGCTCGGCGGGCCGGCTCCCGGCGGCGATCAGCGGCGCGACGAACTCGGCGATCGCCTCGGCCGCCAGCACGTGGGCCGTTTCGTTCGGGTGCTGGTTCAGCGGCGAGACCCACAGCGACGGGGCGCTGCGGCCGCGGAAGACGGGCAGCAGGGACAGCACGGGGAACCCCTGCTCCGTCGCGAAGCGCTCGATCAGCTGGCAGACGTCCTCCAGCGGATAGTCGCGGCCGAGGGAGAACAGCAAGGGGAAGATCACCAGGGCGAACTTCGAGCCGCGCCGCTCGGCCTCGTCGCGGATGCGCGCCAGGTTGACCTGCGCCCGCCGCCATTCGGCCGTCTCGTCCGGCCCTCCGACATTGGCCTGGCGTATGGCGCGGAGGTAGTCGCGCGAGAACTCGCGCTGCGCCCGGCGTTCGCGCAGATGGCGATAGGCGCGGCTGCGCCGAAACAGCCAGCTCTCGTCGGACAGCGCCGCCATCCGCCTGCCGATCTCCCGGATGTGCCCGGTGGAGCCCCCGAGGCCGCGGGTCCCGTCGCGCAGGAAGAAGACGGCGACGACCAGGTCGGGCTGGTACGGCCCGACGGCACGCTGGAACCGCTGCACCCAGTGCTGCGTCAGGCTGCCCGGGATGCCGCCGTTGAAGGACTCGCTCCGCGCCGCCGCGCCGGCGGGTCCGGCCTCGTTGAGCTCGGCGACGACGAGACTGGGGAAGACGCGGGCCGGATCCTCGACACCGGTCCCGTAGGTGAAGGAGTCGCCGAGGAACAGGATGCGGAAGGAGCCCGGCGGCTTGGGTGGATGGGCGAGGGCCTCGCGGACGTGGAACGGCTGCCCACCCACGTCCTCGAGGACGACGGGCGTGCGCAACGCCTGCTCCTCGAGCCGCTCGTACCACGGCGTGACCGCCGTGACGCGGAACGCGATCTCGACGATCGCCGCGGCGACGACCGAGGACGCGCTCAGGGCGACGAGCCGCGGAACCCACCTGCTGCCCGGACCGCCCCCCATCCCGACCTCGCTCGGCGGATTCTCGCGCCGGATCCGCCGCACCCGCGGAACTCGTCGCCCGCGATCCCCCGATGGTAGCTTGCGCCAGATTGCGCGGGCAACGGGGCCCGCCGCCGGGTAGTGCGTCAGTCTGAAGACTGAGGCACTACCCGCCGCCGGGCACAGCGATCCGGTGCCGCCGCGTCCCGGGCGGCGGCTCGCCCGCGACCGCCCCGATCGAGCGGATCGTCCCCGGCGGAAGCGGAGTCGGCCGGCGCGCCACGTACACTGCGCTCGAATGCTATGCTGCCGGCGCGGCGCAGGCGATCGATGAGGCGACGGCGGACCCGGCAGGGCGGCGACAGCTCCGCGCGCGCGCTCGACGCGATCTTCCGGCCGCGGTCGGTGGCGGTCGTCGGCGCCTCGCGGCGCCAGCATGCGATCGGCGCCGAGATCCTGCGCAACCTGGTCGCGTTCGGGTTCCAGGGAGCGGTCTACCCCGTCAACCCGCGGGCCTCCGTCGTGCAGTCGATCCGCTGCCACCGCAACCTGGCCGAGGTCCCCGGTCGCCTGGATCTCGCGATCGTGGTCGTTCCCAGCCGGCAGGTCTCGCGCGTCCTGGGACAGTGCGCGCGCAAGGGCGTGCGCGGCGTGGTGACGATCACGGCCGGGTTCCGCGAGATCGGGCCGCAGGGAGCGCGGCTCGAGCGACGGCTGGCGGCGCGCCTCGCCCGCCACGGGATGCGCATGGTCGGCCCGAACTGCATGGGCGTGATCAACACCGAGGAGGCGGTGCAGCTCAACGCGACCTTCGCCTCGTCCGTCCCGGCGCGCGGGAACATCGGCTTCGTCTCGCAGTCCGGGGCGCTGGGCGAGGCGATCCTGGCCGAGGCCGCCCAGCGCGGGCTGGGGGTCGCGATGTTCGTCTCGGTCGGCAACAAGGCCGACGTCTCCGGCAACGACCTGCTCGAGTACTGGGAGCACAACGACGACGTGCAGGCGATCCTGATGTACCTCGAGTCCTTCGGCAACCCGCGCCGCTTCACCCAGATCGCGCGCCGCGTGACGCGGCGCAAGCCGATCATCACGGTCAAGGGCGGGCGCACGCCGGCCGGGGCCCGCGCCGCCTCGTCCCACACCGGCGCCCTGGTTGGCGGCGTCGACGTGGCCACCGATTCGCTGCTCGAGCAGTGCGGGGTGCTCCGCGTGTCGACGATGAGCGAGATGTTCGTGCAAGCGGCGGCGCTGGCGCAGCAGCCGGTGCCGCGGGGAGACCGCTTCGCGATCGTGACCAACGCCGGCGGGCCCGGGATCCTCTGCACCGACGCCTGCGTCGCGCTGGGCCTGCGCCCCGCCGAGCTGCGTCCGGCGACGCGGCGCTCGCTGGCCCGCGTGCTGCCGCCCGAGGCCTCGACCGCGAATCCGGTGGACATGATCGCCTCGGCCGACGCCGCCGCGTACCGCGCGGTGCTCGAACGGGTCAAGCGCGACGACGGCGTGGACGGATTGATCGCGATCTTCGTCTCGCCGATCATGACCGACGCCTACGAAGTGGCGCGCGCGATCGCCGACGCCGCCGACCGGACGAAGCCGGTGCTCTCCGTGTTCATGGGCAAGCGCCGCTCCGCCGAGGGAATCGAGGAGCTGCGCCGGCGCCGCGTGCCGCTCTACCAGTTCCCGGAGGAGGCGGCCTCGGGGCTGTCCGCGCTCGTCCGCTACCGCCAGCTCCGCGACGCGCCGGCCGGGCGCGAGCGGCGCTTCACGGTCCGCCGCTCGGCGGCTCGTGTTGCCGTCGCCAGCGCGCGCCGCGCGCGGCGGGCGTGGCTCTCGCCCGACGAGTGCCGGCGGCTGCTCGTGGCCTACGGATTCCCGCTGGCGCCGCGGCGCGAGGTGTCGAGCGCGGCCGAAGCGATCTCGGCGGCGCAGGAGCTGGGCTACCCGGTGGTGCTGAAGGTCGTCTCCAGCAAGATCCTGCACAAGAGCGACGTCGGCGGCGTGCGCCTCGATCTGCGCAACGCCGACGAGCTGGGTCGGAGCTACCGGGAGATCGTCGCGCGTCTGGGGCGTGCGGAGCCGCGCCTGCGGTTCGAGGTGCAGCCGATGATCTCCGGTGGCCACGAGGTGATCCTCGGCATGGCGCGCGACGTGCAGTTCGGGCCGCTCCTGCTGTTCGGGCTGGGCGGGATCCACGCCGAGACGCTGCGCGACGTCGCCGTTCGTCTCCACCCGCTGACCGACGTCGGCGCGCGGTCGATGATCGAGCGGGTTCGAGGCTACCCGCTGCTCTTGGGAGCGCGCGGAGAGCGCGCCGCCTGCCTGCCGCTGATCGAGGAGTGCCTGCTCCGGCTGTCGCAGCTCGTCGGCGATCTCGCGGACGATCTGGCCGAGCTCGATCTCAACCCGCTGATCGTCACCGACCGTCGCGCGCGATCGTTCGTCGTCGACGCCCGCATCGCCCTGCGCTGACCACGCGTGGCACGATCGGCGCCCCGCGTCGTGACGGCGGCTCGCCAGCCGGCCTCGATCGGTTCGGGCCGGGCAGCGGAGACGCGGCGGGGCGCGCGGTGGCCGCCGGCGCGGTGATCCGGTGCGCCGCGAACCCTCGGCGCTCCCCGGCGCTCGGCGCAAGCCGCCATCACCGTCGAGCCGCGCCGGGACCGGCGCTCGGGGATCGGCCGGCGTGGCGACACGTTTCCCGCTCGCGCGGGAGCCGGTCCGGGACGGCTGCGGTGTGACTTCCGCCACCGGCCGCGATAGACTCCTGGCCGTCGGGAGTCGAAGCGCTTGATGCTGTTCCCCCGCCGCGCGCGACGGCGACCGCTCGTCGTCGCGACCACCGTGCTCGCCGTGCGCCGCGATGCCCGCGTCGTGCTCGCCGGGGACGGCCAGGTGACGCTCGAGCATACGAAGGTCAAGGGCAACGCCAGCAAGATCCGGCGCCTGGCCGGCGGCTCGGTGCTGGCCGGGTTCGCCGGCGGAGCGGCCGACGCGCTGGCCCTGCTCGTCCGCTTCGACGAGAAGCTGGCCGCCTACCAGGGACAGCTCGAGCGCTCCGCGGTCGAGCTGGTGCGCGAGTGGCGTACCGATCGCGTGCTGCGGCGACTCGAGGCGCTGCTGCTCGTCGCCGACGCCCGACGCACGTTCCTGCTGTCGGGGACGGGTGACCTGATCGAGCCGGACGACGGCGTGGTCGGGATCGGCAGCGGCGCCGTGGCCGCGACCGCCGCGGCGCGGGCGCTGATCGCCCACACGCCGCTCGACGCCCGATCGGTGGCCGGCGAGGCGCTGCGCATCGCCGCCGGAATCGACGTCTTCACCAACGACCGGCTGACGCTCGAGGAGATCTGAGCGTGGTGTTCTACATGCCGGGGCAGGTCGAGTCGCGAGCGCCCGATGCGGGGCAACGGACGCCGCGCGAGATCGTGCAGGCGCTGGATCGGCACATCGTCGGCCAGCTGGCGGCCAAGCGCGCGGTCGCGATCGCGCTGCGCAACCGCACGCGTCGCCAGCGGCTCGAGCCGCGGTTGGCGGAAGAGGTGCTGCCCAAGAACATCCTGATGATCGGCCCGACCGGCGTCGGAAAGACCGAGATCGCGCGCCGTCTGGCGCGGCTCGCCGGGGCGCCGTTCCTCAAGGTCGAGGCCTCGAAGTTCACCGAGGTCGGCTACGTCGGCCGCGACGTCGAGTCGATGATCCGCGACCTGGTCGAGGTCGCGGTGGAGATGGCGCGCCAGGAGCGGCGGGCCGAGGTCCGAGCCCAGGCCGAGGTCGCGGCGCGCGAGCGCCTGCTCGACCTGTTGCTGCCGCCGCGCGCGGCCCGCGCGCACCCCGCGGGGTCCGAGCAGGAGGCGCGCGAGCGGGAGGAGCGGCAGGCGTGGGAACGCAGCCGCGCGACCGTCGCAGCCCAGCTCGACGCCGGCGCCCTCGAGCAGCGAGTCGTCGAGATCGAGACCGTCCCGCCGGCGGCGAGCGGGCTGCGGATCTTCACGCCGAGCGGGATGGAGGAGTTCGACACCAACCTGCGCGAGATGCTGCCCGGGCTGTTCCAGGGGCGGCCGCGCAAGCGGCGCACGACCGTCGACGAGGCCCGTGAGGCGCTGCGGCGCGAGGAGCAGGAGAAGCGGATCGATCCGGACAGCGTGGCGCGCCTGGCGATCCGCAACGTCGAGCAATCGGGGATCCTGTTCATCGACGAGCTGGACAAGATCGCGGGCCGCGAGGAGGGACATGGCCCCCAGGTCTCGCGCGAGGGAGTGCAGCGCGATCTGCTGCCGGTCGTCGAGGGCACCCTCGTCAACACCAAGTACGGCCTGGTGCGGACCGACCACATCCTGTTCGTCGGCGCCGGGGCGTTCCACGTCTCGAAGCCCTCCGACCTGATCCCGGAGCTGCAGGGTCGGTTCCCGATCCGGGTCGAGCTCCAGCCGCTCAGCGGCGAGGACCTGGTCCGCATCCTGAAGGAGCCGGAGGGCTCGCTGCTGCGCCAGTACGAGGCGCTCTTGGCGACCGACGGCGTGGAGCTGGCGTTCACCGACGACGGAGTGACGGCGATGGCCGCCGCGGCGGAGCGGATCAACCGCGTCACCGAGAACATCGGCGCGCGCCGGCTGCACACGATCCTCGAGCGCGTGCTGGACGAGGTGTCCTTCGCCGGTCCGGAGCTGAGCGGCCGCCGCATCGTGATCGACGCGGCCTACGTCCGGAGTCGGCTGGACCCGATCGCGTCCGACGCCGATCTTTCGCGCTACATTCTCTAGCCCCGAAGCGAGCGCGATGGGACCGGCATCGTTTCGGGGATCGGGGGCAGGGTGGTTCCGTGCGCCGAGCGCCGCGGGTCGAGGCGTCGAGCGGGCGCGCCGCTCATCCTCGAGCCGTCGGCGGCGCGGCGCACCCTCCGTCGGTTCCCGGCCTAGCGGCCGGCCCCACGCGAGTCGGATGCCTGGCGCTTCGCCGCACCCTCGGGCCGCCACGCGGCGTACGACGCTCGCCGTGCTCGTCACTGCCGCCGCGGTCGCCGCGCTGGCGGCCTGCGGCAAGGAGGGTCCGCCCCTGCCGCCGCTCCCGCGGGGCCCGCTCCCGCCACGCGGTGTCGTGGCGCGCCAGATCGGGACGGAGGTCGTCGTCGCCTTCGACCGGCCGCTGGCGCGGGGTCCGCGGCCGTCGCAGCGGCCGGAGCGCGCCGAGCTGCTGAGGGTGGTCTACCCGCCGGGACTCCAGCCCACGCCCGACCCCGAGACCTTCCGGCGCCGCGGGGAGATCGTCGACGACGCGGCGATCGAGCCGACCGCCGGCGCCGCCCGACTGAACCTGCACGACCGGCTCCTGCTCGACGTCGCGGACGGCGGCGTCGGCTCGACCCTGCGCTACGCGGTGCGGCTGCGCGACCGCAAGGGACGGCCGTCCGCGCTGGCGCTGGCCGACGACCTAGTGCCGCTCGAGACGCGCCGGCCGCCGGCGGAGCTGACCGGGGAGCCGACCGCCGACGGAGTCCGTCTGGTGTGGCGAGCCGCCGCGGAAAACGGCGCGGCACCCGCCGAGTACAACGTCTACCGCACGCAACCCGGGCAGCCGTGGCCGGAGCAGCCGCTGAACGCGAGGCCGATCGGGGCCACGGAGTTCCTCGACGGCGCGGTCGAGACCGGAGGGCGGTACCTCTACGCGGTGCGGATCGCGCTCGCGCCCGAGCCGCCGGCGCGGGAGAGCGCCGCAAGCGAGCCGCTGGGCATCGTGGCCGAGGACCATTTCCCCCCGGCCGCGCCGACCGACCTGGTGGCCGTCCAGGAGGACGCGAACGTGCGCCTGTTCTGGAACCCCGCTCCCGAGCGGGACGTCGCCGGCTATCTCGTGTTTCGCAGCGCCGACGGCGCCGCGTGGGAGCGGCTCGGGGCGGGGCCGGTCGAGCAACCGCAGTTTCTCGACGACGCGCTGCCGGCCGCGAGCGCCCGCCTCGCCTACCGTGTGGCGGCGATCGACCGGGTCTCGCCCCCGAACCAGAGCCCGATGTCGGAGACCGTCGAGCTCGAGCTGGCGGCCGGGGAGCCGGCAGTCCCGCCGGAGCGGCCATGAAGCGCGGGATACGGGTGATCAAGATGTCGGGCGCGGGGAACGACTTCGTGCTGTTCGGGCCGGAGGAGTCGCGCCGGATCGCCGGCCGCGAGACGGAGTGGGCGCGTGGCGTCTGCCGGCGCGGGATCTCGGTCGGGGCGGACGGCATCCTGCTGGTCGACCACGCGGGACCCGATCGCGTGCGCGTGCGCTTTCACAACCCCGACGGCAGCGCGGCGTTCTGCGGCAACGGCAGCCGTTGCGCCGCGCGTTTCGCACACGCCACGGGGCTGGCCGGCAGCCCGATGCAGCTCGAGACGGCGATCGGCGAGGTGCGGGCGGAAGTCGTGGCCGACCGCGTGGAGCTGACCTTGCGCCCACCGGTCGACGGCGGGGCGCTCGCGCTCGAGGTCGCGGGCGTCGTGCTGTCCGGCCGGCGCGTCGACGCCGGCGTGCCACACTTCGTGGTCCTCGTCCAGGATCCGCGGGCTTGCCCGCTGGAGCTCTGGGGCGCCGCCGCGCGCCGTCACGCCTCGTTCGGCGCCGAGGGCACGAACGTCGACCTCGCCGGCTGGACTCCGGAAGGACTCCTCGCGCTGCGCACGTGGGAGCGGGGAGTCGAGCGCGAGACGCTCGCCTGCGGCAGCGGCGCGCTCGCCGCCGCGCTCGTCGCCCGGCTGTCCGGCGCGGGCGAACGGATCCGCGTCCTGCCGGCCAGCGGCTCGGCACTCGACGTGACCCTGCCGGGTCGGCCCACCGGGCCCGATGCGGCCGTGCTGGCCGGTGACGCGCGCTTCGTCTTCGACGGCTGGCTGGCGGCGGAGGCGATGCCGGAGACGGCCGCGGGATGAGCGCGTTCGACTGGATCGCGGCGCGCCCGGGCCTGGTGTGGTGGTTCGCCGGGCTGACGATCCTCTCGTTCTTCGTGACCCTGGTCGCGATGGTCGTCGTGGTGGTGCGGATGTCGCCCGACTACTTCCTGTACCACGAGCCTCCGCCCGACAGCTGGCGCGCACGCCACCCCGTGCTGCACACGGTCGTGCGCGTGGCGAAGAACCTCGTCGGACTCGGTCTCGTCGCGGCCGGCCTGGTGCTGTCGCTGCCGCTGATTCCCGGTCAGGGCATCCTCACCGTGTTCATCGGGCTGACGCTCGTCGAGTTCCCGGGGAAGCGGACGCTGGAGCTGCGCCTGGCGCGCCAGCGCGCCGTGCAGCGAACGCTCGACTGGATTCGGGCCAAGGCCGGGAGGCCCCCGCTCGAGCTGCCTCCCCGGAACGACTAGCACCGGCAGGATGCCGAGGGCGTCCCGCGGTCCTCGGCGGTCGTCAGCCGCGGCCGCGCTTGCGGCGGTGCGCGGCGCTCTCGTCGACGGCTCGGTTCACGAGCGAGGGGAGGAAGGTGGCATCGCCGGCGAAGCGGTCGCCGATGCCGGGCGTCGCGAGCACGCGCCGGGCGATCTCCTCGTGCGGCAGGCGGTCGGCGAAGCCCTGCTCGACCTGGCCGCGCAGCCAGGCGAAGGAGTCCCGCAGGCGCACGAGGGCGCCGGGGTCGGTGGCTGGCCCTCGCAAGCCGACGACGGTCGGCAACGGGTCGTGGTCGATGATCGCATTGAGCAGTCCGAGCCACCGTCCGATGTCGGCGTCCCCGGCGTAGGGGACGCGGTCGAGCCAGACCAGGCTTCCGACGTAGCGGATCCCCTGGGCCGGCAGCTCGACCGTCAGGTCGCCCGCACTGTGAGCCGGGGCGTGAACCATCAGCCGTACCGGTCGCGCCGGGTCGTCGAGCTCGGCCGGCGCTCGCAGCACGAGCGTCGGCCGGCGACGGGGCGGCTCGACCCAGGCCGCGGGATCCGCCGCTCCGGCCCGCAGCTCGGCCGCGAAGTCGTAGGCCGGGTCCGCCAGCGCGTCGCGGCAGCCCGCGCTGCCGATGACGAGCGTCTCCGGCGGGAAGGCGGAGGCACCGCCGGCGGCCTCGGCATGGGGATGGGACAGCACCAGGTAGCGGATCGGCTTCGACGAGATGACGCGGAGCGTGTCGAGCAGCTCACGGGCGGCGGCCGGGGAAGGCTGGGCCTCGATCACGAGCAGGCCGTCGGCGCGATCGACGACGAGCGAGTTGGCGTAGTCGAGGCCGGCCCCCGACGGCCGGAGCAGATGAACCCCCGCCGCGAGCGATACCGCCTCGAAGGCCGCGCCTCGCGGGACCGGCTCCGCGGCTCGGGCCGGGATCGGGCCGGCGGCGAGGAGCGCGAGAGCGGTGGCGGCGAGCCGATCGGCCAAGCGGGGAAGCATCGAGCGCCCGTCCGCCGACGCTATCAGGTTCGCTCGGCGCCGGCCAGCACGCCCATCGGGCGGCACCTCGACCGAGGCGCCCGCCCGCGAGCCTACGAAGAGAACGTCGGCACGCGGGGTGCCACCGGCATGGGGAACTCAGTCCAGGGCCGTGCCCGGCAGCAGCTCGGTGTTCCCGCCGGCGAGCACCTGCACGTAGGCCTCGTGCAGCAGGGCGATCCCGTCCGGTCCGAGGTCGCCGTGGCGGCGGAGGAACGTCTGCTTGCCGAGCCCCAGCTGGTCCCGCAAGCGCTCGGCCAGATCGCCGTGCCGCTGGCCGAGCAGGACCTCCTGCTCGTGGTACAGGCGGATGTCGGTGGCGACGAGCCGGGCATAGCGCCGCGCGGCGACGATCGCGGCCGGCTCCGCCGCGGCCGGCGGAGGCGGCTCGGGCTCGCGCGGCGCCGAGGCGCGCGCCGCGGCGGAACCCGGATCGTCCCGGACGATCACCTCCATCGCGCCGCTCCCCGCCGTCCCGGCCCCGGCAACCTTGCGCAGCGCGAGGTCGAGTTCGAGCCGCAGCCGGGCCACGGTCGCGAGCAGCTGCAGGACCTCGGGGAACCAGGGAGACTCGCCCGCGAAGCGCTCGCCGAGCAGCAGCGCGATCGGCGTTCCCCGGATCGCGACCGGCACGACCACGCGGTCCGCCGGCTGCGGCTGGCCAAAATCGGGCGCGCCGGGCTCACGGGGGGCGGGAGCACAAGGCGCCCGAACCTGGCGCAGGGCGGCCGCAACCGCGGGCTCGTAGCCGCGCGAGTTCCAGCCACGTATCTCCCCCGAGCGAATCAGGAAGACCGCTCCACGGGGCACCGCCCAGCGGCTCGCCTCGTGCAGCAGACGCAGCAGGTCGGAGGGCGAGGCGGCTTCCGACACCGCCTGCACCAGGCGGTCGAGCTCCTCGAGATTTGGCGGCTCGGCTTCGAAGGTCGGCATCACTCGTCCTGCGGGCGGAGGCCGGGGTCGCGCAGGAGTTCCCGGAACTCGGCCAGGCCGGACAGCACCCCCCGCACGTCGGGGTCGATCCGGATCGCCGACGCCAGGCGCTCCACGGCCTCCGCCCGGCGGCCCGTTCGCACCAGGACGGAAGCCTGGTTGACAAGATAGGTCGTTCCGTGCGGCCGGGCATGGACCGCGCGGGAATAGGCTTCGAGCGCCCGCTCCGACTCCCCGAGGTCGTCGAGGGCGACGCCCAGGTTGTTCCACGCGGCGTCGTAGTCCGGCCGGAACTCCACGGCCTTGCGATAGCAGGCGAGCGCCTCGTGCTGCCGGTCGAGCTGGACCAGGGCGTTCCCCAGGTTGTTCCACGACAGCGGATCGTCCGGGCGCAGCCCGAGTGCGACGCGGTAGGCGCGGGCCGCCTCCTCGGCTCGGCCGAGATCCGCGAGCGTTCCGGCCAGGTTGTACCAGGTCGCGTGGTCTTCCGGAGCCAGCTCCACCGAGCGGCGATAGGCCTGGAGCGCGGCCTCGAGCTGTCCCAGCCCGGCGCGGGCGTAGGCCAGGTTGAACCAGAATCGGGGGCTCGTCGGCTCGGCATCCAGCGCGTGGCCGTAGGCCCCGGCCGCGTCCTCGAACCGGGAGAGCGCCGCGCAGGCGTTCCCGAGACTGCACCACACGTCGGCGTCGACGCACCCCAGCTCGATCGACCGGCGGTAGCAGCAGACCGCCTCCTCGTGCCGGCCCTCGGCCTCGGCCGCGGCACCCAGGCTGCTCCACGCCTCGGCCAGGTCGGGCCTCAGCTCGAGCGCGCGGTGGTAAGCGGACCGCGCGTCCGAGTTCTCGCCGAGGTCCTGCAGCGAGCGGGCCAGCTCGAGCCAGCCGTCGGAGCGCGCGGGATCGAGGTCGACGGCGCGGCGCAGGGACTCGGCCGCCTCCCTCGTCCGGCCCGCCAGCCGGCGGGCGCGCCCGAGGTCGACCCAGGCGTCCACGCGGCGCGGGTCGTGCTGGAGCGCCTGCTCCCACAGGCGGATCGCCCCGTCGACGTCGCCCGCCGCGAACTGCGCGCTTCCCGCCTCCGCGTACAGCAGCGAGTCCAGCAGGCGGTCGCCCGGCGACGAGGGCGAGTCCGGGGTCCGGCCTGTCGGAGGGCGCGTCGAGGCTTCCGGGGGCAGCCTCGGCTTGCTCGAGTGGCTCATTCGCTGACCCCTCCGGCGCCGATCCCGGAGACGGCGCCGCTAATTATCTGGCGCGAGCGACGGGAGGTCAAACATTTTTCGCTGCAACAAGTTCGGTGCACCTGGTCCCGACGGGTCCACGGCCGGAGCCCGGCCTCCCTCGCCTGCCATTCCGGGGGTCCAGGACCGTTCGCGGCCGGCCACGCCTGCCGATTCACGTTAAGATGGCGCAGCCGGACGGCGACCCCGATCGGGGGCGGCACGCCATGACGCTCCGGAAGGCCGTCCGCAAGCACACGATGGTCCGACGCCAGACCCTCGCCCAGACGAGCCGGCTCGAGGGGATCGGGCTGCACGGAGGCCGACCCGTGCGGATGCGGATGCTTCCGGCCGCGGCGGAGACCGGCATCGTCTTCGCCCGCACCGACGCCGGAGGAGTCGAGATCCCGGCCACGCTGGACCACGCCGGCCCGAGCTGCTACGCGACGGTGCTCGAGCGGCAGGGGGTCCGGGTCGGCACGATCGAGCACCTGATGGCCGCGCTCTACGCGTTGCAGGTCGACGACGCCCGCATCGAGCTGGACGCGCCGGAGCCCCCGATCCTGGACGGCTCGTCCCGGCCCTTCGTCGAGGCGATTCTCGCCTGCGGTCGGACCGCGCTCGAGACCGAGCGCCAGTACCTGACGCTGACGCGGCCGGTCGTCGTCTCGGACGGAGAGAAGCGGATCGCGGCCTATCCGGCGGAAGAGTATCGCGTGACTTACGCGATCGACTTCGAGCATCCGCTGCTCGGCTACCAGGAGCTGTCGGTCAGCCTGTGGCAGGAGCGGGCGTTCGTCGAGAAGCTCGCGCCGGCGCGGACTTTCACCTTCGAATCCGAGGTCGCCGCGCTGCGCGATCGCGGGCTGGCGCTCGGCGGCTCCCTCGACAACGCGATCGTGCTCGGCGCGCACGGGCTGCTCAATCCGTCGGCGCTGCGCTTCCCCGACGAGTTCGTCCGGCACAAGATGCTCGATCTGACGGGCGACCTGTCCCTGCTCGGGCGACCGCTGCTGGCCCACGTCGTGGCCTACCGCGCGGGACACGAGCTGCACGGCAGGCTCGCGCGCCGGATCTGGAACTCCCGCGACAGCTGGTTCCTCGCCCCATGGCCCGGACAGGCGCCCGAACTCGAGACGGCCGCCCGGGGCTGACGCGACCCGTCGCGCCCGCGCCGCGCCGCCGGCCGGAGCGCTAGATGGCGCGCCGCCGGCCGCACTCGATCCTCGCCGTCGCCGTGCTCCTACTCGGGTCGTGGGGGGTCTACCGCCTGCTCGCCGGGCTCGTCGAGTTCGGCCCCGGCTCGGAGGGTCGCGGCTGGCTCCTGCCGCTGCTGTCGCTCGCGCTGGTGGTGCTGACCCTCGGCCTGGCCGGCGTCCTGATTCGCAACCTGGTGCAGCTGATCGTGGAGAGCAAGCGCGGGGTCCTCGGCGCTCGGCTGCGCATCAAGCTCGTCTTCTTCTTCCTGGCCCTGGTGCTGGTTCCGGCCTTCGTGCTGTTCTACGGCTCGGCGCGCGTGATCAGCCGGACGGTCGACGCGATCCTGCGCACGCCGCTCGAGCGCCTCACCTCCGGCGGCGAGGTCGTCGGCCCGTGGGCCGAGTACTTCGAGGCCCAGAGCGTACGTCGCGCGCGGGAGCTGGCCGAGGAGATCGCGAGCGGGCGGCTGCTCGAGCCCGAACGCCGCGAGCAGCTCGGCCAGCTGCTGGACGGCGAGCGGCGGCGCGGGGAGATGCACCAGATCCGCGTCCTGGTCGCGGGCCGGATGCTCGCCGCCTCCGACGGACCGCTCGCGGAGGACCCGCTGCCGCAGCGCGTCGCCCGCGCCTCCGACCTCGCCCGGCAAGTCGCGGAGGCCGCGGCACCGGTCAGCCGCATCGGCGCGATCGAGCACCGGCTGCTGGCCGAGGCCGCGGTTCCCGTTCCGGGCGCGAGCGAGCCGACGGCCGTCGTCGTCGGCTCGCTGTTGCCCGAGCGGATCGCCGGCAGCGCGCGCACGATCGACGCCGCGGTGCGTGACTACAAGCGCTTCCGCGCCCAGCGGCGCGAGCTGGTGCGCTTCTACGTCACGCTGATCGGGCTGATCTTCCTCGCCACGCTGTTCCTCGCGACGTGGATCGGCTTCTACCTCTCGCGCCGGATCACCGAGCCGATCCGCGAGGTGGCGGCGGCCGCCCGCGAGATCGCGGCCGGAAACCTCGACGTGCGGGTCGCGACGCGAGCCGGGGACGAGACGAGCGTGCTGGTCGACGCGTTCAACGAGATGGCCGCGCAGCTGCAGGAGAACCGGGAGGTGATCACGCGCTCGACGGCCGAGCTGCGCCGATCGAACCGCGCGCTCGACGACCGGCGCCGGACGATCGAGACCCTGGTCGCCAACCTCTCGACCGCGGTCGTGTCGCTCGACCCGCAGGGACGGGTCACGACGTCGAACCCCGCCGTGGAGCGCGTCCTCGGCCTGCGGCTCGCCGTGGGCGAGGAGCTCGCCCCGCAGCTCCGGCGCCACCAGCTCGAGCCGCTGGCCCGGCTGATCGAGTCGGTGGACGGGGCGGTGGGCGCCTGGCATCGCGACCTGGAGCTGGGGGACGCCGCGCCGGTGCCGCACGTCTCGCTGCGCGTCTCCCCCCTGGGCGGCCGCTCCGGCGAGGGCTTCGGAACGCTGATCATGGTCGAGGACCTGACCGACGTGCTGCGGGCGCACAAGGCGCAGGCCTGGCAGGAGGTCGCCCGCCGCATCGCGCACGAGATCAAGAACCCGCTGACGCCGATCCAGCTCGCCGCACAGCGCCTGCGCAAGAAGTTCTTCGCCCGCGCCGACGACCTCGACGACGTGCTGCTCGAGGCGACGGCCTCGATCGAGCACGAGGTCGGCGGTCTCAAGCAGCTGGTCGACGAGTTCTCGCAGTACGCGCGGATGCCCGAGGTGCGCCCCGAGCCGGTCGAGCTGGGCAAGCTCGTCGAGTCGGTGGTATCGCTGTACCGTGGCCTGCCCGACGTGCGCTGGCAGCTCCAGCTCGACGCCGGCTCCCAGGTCGTGCGGGTCGATCCGCGGCAGATGCGACGCGTCCTGATGAACCTGATCGACAACGCGCTGGCGGCGACCGAGGGCCGCGGGGAGATCCGCATCGCGGCGCGCGCGCAGGGTGCGGGCGGCCGGCTACGGATCGAGGTCGCGGACGACGGGCCGGGGATCCCGAGCTCCGACCGGGACAAGCTGTTCGTCCCGTACTTTTCCACGAAGCGGCGCGGCACCGGTCTGGGCCTGGCGATCGTGCACAAGGTCGTGACCGACCACCGCGGGACGATCCGCGTCGAGGACAACTCGCCGCGCGGCGCGCGCTTCGTCATCGACATCCCGGCCTGAGAACGGGGGGCGAAGTGGCGGGCGAGCGGATCCTGGTGGTCGACGACGAGCCCGGGGTGCGGGCGGCGCTGGCCGGCATCCTGCGCGATGAGGGGTACGGCGTGGTCGCCGTCGGCTCCGGCGAGGACGGGCTGGCGACGGCCGGGGAGCAGGCTTTCGACCTGGTGCTGCTCGACGTCTGGCTGCCCGGCATCGACGGGCTGGAGACGCTGCGGCAGCTGCGCGAGCGCGGTGCCGACGCCGAGGTCGTGATGATCTCCGGCCACGGGACGATCGAGACCGCCGTGCGCGCGACCAAGCTCGGTGCGTTCGACTTCGTCGAGAAGCCGCTGTCGCTGGACAAGACGCTGCTCGTGCTGCGCAACGCGCTGCGCCAGCGCCGGCTGGAACAGCGCAACCGCCGGCTGCTGGAGCAGCTCGGGCAGGACACCGAGGTCGTCGGCTCGAGCGCGGCCGCCGTGCGGCTGCGGCGCGAGATCGCGATCGCCGCGGCATCCGACGCCGCGCTGCTCGTCAGCGGGGAACCGGGGAGCGGACGGGAGCGGGTCGCGCGGCGCCTGCACGCCGCCGGTCGCTCGCCGGACGGTCCGTTCGTCGAGGTCCCGTGCGGCACGCTCGACGCCGCGACCGCCGCGCGCGTGCTGTTCGGCGAGCCGCCGCAGCCGGGGCGCGTCGATCGGGCCGCCGGTGGCACGCTGTTCGTCGAGAACGCGGAGCGGCTGGCGCCCGGGCTCCAGCAGCGGCTGGCCGAACGGCTGCGGGACGGCGCCTGCCGCGTGATCGCCTCGACCGCGGCCGAACCGACGGGGCTCGATCCCGAGCTGCTGCGGGCGGTGGACGTCCTGCGGATCCGCGTGCCGGCGCTGCGCGAGCGGCGCGAGGACATCGAGCCGCTCGCGCAGCGCGCGATGGGGCGCCTGGCGCGAGAGTACTCGCGACCGGCCAAGCGCCTCGGGGCCGAGACGCTGGCGGTGCTCCGCTCCCATGCCTGGCCGGGGAACCTGCGCGAACTCGAGAACCTGATGGAGCGTCTGCTGCTGTTCGCTCCGGGCGAGTCCATCGAGGTCCGCGACTTGCCGGAGAGCCTCGGCGGCACGCGGGCGCCGGGGGAGGACCTGTACCGCGCGTTCGGCTCGCTGGCCGAGGGCGTCCGCGCCTTCGAGCGCTACTTCGTCGCCCGCGTGCTGGCCGAGGAGCCGACCGATCGGGATGCGGCAGCGCGGCGGCTGGGGATCGGGCGCGACGAGCTGGAACGGCGGCTGGGCGAGCGCTGAGGGCCGCCTCAGCGGGCCCGGCCGCGGGATGCGACCGCGACCAGCGCCGCCGCCAGGGCGAGGGCCAGCAGGGCGGGAAGCAGCGAGACCGCGGCGAGACCGGCGAAGCCCGCAGCCGCGCGCAGCGGCGGCGCGAGTCCCGACAGCGCGTCGAGGGTGATGGGGAGCGCGCGCAGCGCTCCGCCGAGCGCCGTCAGCAGCCGCTCCGCGGCACCCGCATCGGGCGCGGCCGGCAGCCACGGGCGCCCGGCAAGGCCGTCGAGCTCGACGACCCGCGGCGCGAACAGCGGCGCCAACGCGAGCGAGCCCGCGAGGCAGGCGAGCTCGAGCCGACGGCGGCGCACGCGGCGCGAAGCGGGGGGCGGGCCCGCGGGGAGACTCGCCATCACCGAGCGCACGAAGTCCTCTCCGACCGGGAGCGGGTCGTCGAGGCCTTCCTCGAGCAGCGCGGCGAGCCTGCGCTCGCGCGCCAGCCGGATCCGGCACGGCGTGCAGCCGGAGAGGTGCCGGGCGCCGCGCAGGGCCTCGTCGGGCCCAGCCTCGCCTTCGGCGACGCGGGACAGGAGCGGGCGCAGGCTGGCGCAGGAGTCCATCGGCTCAGGCCTCGTCGGGCAGCAGGTCGGCCAGCCGCGCGCGCAACAGCTCGCGGGCGCGGAAGATCCGGTTCTTGACCGTTCCGAGCGGCAGGTCGGTGATGCGGGCGATCTCGTCGTAACGGCGGTGGAGCCGGTGGCGCAGCAGGATCAGCTGCCGGAGCTCGGCCGGCAGCTCGGCGATCGCCACCTCCAGCCGCTCCCGCAGCTCGCGCAGGCGCAGCATCTCGTCCGGCGACGGCTCGCGGCCGCACGGAGTCCGGTCCGGTGCCGCGCCGTCTCCGGCGTCCGCCGGCAGCGGGCAGGTCGCGAGCTTCCGCCGCCGGAGGTGGTCGACGGCGCAGTTCGAGGCGATGCGATAGAGCCAGGTCGTGAAGCGGAAGGCGGGATCGAAGCTCCCCAGCGACAGGTAGACCTTGAGCAGGACCTCCTGGGCCAGGTCCCACGCCACGTCCTCGCGGCCGATCTGGCGGAAGAGATGGTTCACGAGCGGCCGCCGGTGGCGGCGCACGAGAGCCTCGAAGGCGGAGCGGTCCCCACCGCGCGCCCGCGCCACGAGCTGCTCGTCCGGGACCGGGTGCGCGAGCGCCCCCGACCCGCCGACCTGCGCTCGGATCTCCACGCTCCTCGAGGCTCCTGCGCCGGATCCGCACTCTAGTACGTGCCATCCGGCATCGTGGTTTCAGACCGCGACGGCGGCGGGCGACGGCGACCGGACGCTCGGCCGGAATGCCGCCCGGGCCGGGCAGCCGACGGCCGGTCCTCGCTCCCGACCCGGCCGTTTCCGTCCCCGCTGGTGTCCGGCCGCTCTTGACAGGCTTCCGAACCGGCGTGTTACGATCGGGCGGCCGGGCTCAGCGCCTCGACGCCCCCGACATCCCGCCGATGGCGCGCGCGGCCGTCCGAGGCGTTGCGTGGCGGCACCGCACAGCCAGGCTCAGATCCGCAAGCGCGTGAGCGCGATGCTGGCCGAGGACCGACCCGACGCCGAGCGGGTGACCGAGGCGCTGGGGGACTTGCGCCAGCGGGAGGGCGCCCCGACCTTCTCCGTCGTGCTGCAGCTCCTGGCCCACCTCGAGCTGCCCGAGGCGCGCGCCGAGCGGGTGTTCCGCGCGCTGCTCCGGCATCGCGAGTCGCTGGCCCGGAGTCTGGGCCGGGATCCGGGCCTGCGCGTGGCGGCGGTCGATTTCCTGTCGAACGTCGAGCCGCTGCTGACGAACCCGACGATCGTCGAAGCCGCGCGTCTCGAGCGGACGGAGCGCTCCGCGGTCTCCGATCCACTGACCGGACTGGGCAACCGCCGCCGCTTCTCCGACTGCCTCGCGCTCGAGGTGCGGCGCAGCAGCCGCTACCGCTTGCGGCTGTCGCTGTTGCTGCTCGATCTCGACGAGTTCAAGCAGATCAACGACCGCCACGGGCACCTCGTCGGCGACCTGGTCCTCGAGCGCGTCGGTCGGGTCCTGCGCCGGGCGGTGCGCGAAGCGGACATCGCCTGCCGCTTCGGCGGCGAGGAGTTCGCCGTCGTGCTGCCCGAGACCGATCGGCTGGGAGCGCTCGCGGTCGGGGAGCGGATCCGCACCCGGATCGAGCGGGAGTTCGCCGACGAGGAGGCGGGGGAGCCGAGCGTGAGGCTGCGCCTGTCCGGCGGCATCGCCTCCTATCCCGACGACGCGCGCGAGGCGGGCGGACTGATCGACTGCGCCGATCGAGCGCTGTACCTGGCCAAGCGCGAGGGCAAGAACCGCATCAGCATCCACCACGCGGAGCGCCGGCAGTCGGTGCGCTACCCGGCGAAGGAGTCGAGCCGCGCCAGCCTCGTCGCGACCGGCGAGACGCCGCACGACGTCCGGCCGGTCAACCTCAGCCGGCAGGGCGCGCTGCTGCGCCTGCCGCGCGCCTGTCGCGCCGCCGAGCGGCTGGAGCTGACCTTCGGCGGCCACGATCCCAGCGGGCGCGCCTGCAGCTGGGTCTGCCGCGGACGCGTGGTGCGGATCGACCGCCCGGAGCGGGGTGACGACCGGCTGGTGGCGGTGAGGTTCGACGAGCCGCTGGACGAGGACTGCCTCGAGGAGCAGATCCGGCGATCGGACGTCGGGCGGACGGCGGTCGAGGAGCGGGCGTGAGCCAGGCGGAGGATGCGGCGCGGCTGCGGCGCGAGCTGCTGACGACGCTGGGGGAGGACGCCCACAACACCGAGCGGCTGCTCGGGCGGCTCGACGCGCTGACGCGCGACCGCGGGGTCGGCCCGTACTCCGGTCTGCTGCTGATCCTGACCCGTCTCGCCTTCGACGAGGACGAAGCGCGCCGGCACTGGGAGGCGATCCAGACCCACCGGCGCGAACTGAGCTCGACGCTCGGACGCGAAGCCGGCGTGCGCACGGCGCTCCTCGACTACTTCGTCAACGTCAACCGCCAGGTGGTCCGCCCGACGCTGGTCGACCTCGAGCTCGAGGACCCCGATCCGGGCGCGGCGGGCCGCGACGGCCGGACCGCCCTCGCCACCGATCGGCGCTTCCGCTCGGCGCTGCAGCGCGAGCTGCGCCGCGCCCGGCGCTACGGCCAGAAGGCGTCGGTCATCCTCGCCGACGCCGACGATTTCGCCGGGATCAACGCGCGCTTCGGTGAGATCTCGGGCGATCGCCTGCTGCGCGATCTGGCCGGGCTCCTCGGCAGCAGCGTGCGCGACATCGACCTGGCGGCGCGCGCCGCCGAGGACAGCTTCGCGGTGCTGCTGCCGGAGACCGACCGCAACGCGGCGCTGCTGGTCGCGGAGCGGTTCCGCCGGAGAGTCGAGTCGGAGTTCGCGGGCCGTCCCGCGGGCGCCGGAACCGTCGCGCTCACGGTGTCGGCCGGGGTCGCCTGCTTTCCCGACGACGCCACGACCCCCGCGGGACTGCTCGACGCCGCCACCCGGGCGTTGCACGGCGCCAAGGCGGCGGGGCGCAACGCGGTCCGCCCCTACCACCCGGAGCGGCGCCGCTACCTGCGCTTCGACCTCGAGCCCGGGCGGTTCGAGGTCGAGGTGCTCTCGCCCCCGGATCGCGATCCGGGCCGGGCGCTGAACCTCAGCCGCAACGGGATCCTCTTCACCTGTGCCGAGCGCCTCGAGGTCGGCGAGCAGATCGAGATCCGGCTGGCGGGCGAGGGGGCGCAGCCGGCGGCCCGCGGGCTGCGCGTGCGGGGCTCGGTCGTGCGACTGGAGGAACTGCCCCCGGCGTCCTCGATCCGCGCCGGCGCCGACGAGCGCTACGAGGTGGGGGTCGCCTTCGACTTCGACTGGGCGGAAGGGGCGGACGACCTGCTCGAGTTCCTGGAGCAGGCCCAGGCCGGCAGGATGGGCCGGAGGCCTTGAGGCGGATCCTCGCGATCGACACCACGACCCGCTGGGGAGGGATCGCGCTCGTCACCGGAGGCTCCGCGGGAACCGAGCCGGTCGTGATCGCGGAGTCGGGCTGGTTCGTCGACGAATCCCACACCGGCGGCCTGCCGGCGCGAATCGAGCGCCTGCTGGGCGAGGCCGGATGGTCGAAGCGGGATCTCGATGCGTTCGCCGCGACCCGCGGCCCGGGCTCGTTCACCGGGATCCGCGTCGGGTTGGGACTGCTCCGCGGCCTCGCGCTCGCCACGGGCCGACCGTGCTTCGGCGTGACGACGCTCGAGGCGCTGGTCGCGGCCCACGGGCCGTCCGAGCGAGCGCGGCTCGGACTGATCGCGGCCGGGCGCGGCGAGCTGTACGGCTGCCGCTTCGACGCGGCCGGCCGGCCACCGATCGCGGAGGAGCCGCCCTGGGTCGCACCGCAGCAGGACGCGGTGGCCCGCGGCGCGGAACGCGGAGCGCTGCTGATCCCGGCCCCGGGGACGGAGCTGGCGCTCCCCGCGAGCTCGGCCGCGGCCGTCGCTCCCGCGCCGCGGGGGATCGCCGCCGCGGCGGGCTGTCTCGTCGCCTGGCACCATCCCGGTCTCGCCGGCCCCGTTCCGCCCCTGACGCCGGTCTACGTCCGGCCCCCCGATGTGCGGCTCGAGCGGCGGTGAAGACGGCCTTCCGGCCGCGCTCGCCGGGCTGGAGTTCGGTCCGATGGCCGAGACCGACCTGGAGCAGGTGCTCGAGATCGAGAACGAGGCGTTCGGCAGTCCGTGGCGGCGCGAGCACTTCTCGTTCGAGATCCGTGAGAATCGCTGGGCGGTGACCACGGCGGTGCGCCACCGCGGGCAGGTCGTCGCCTACGCTTCGACGTGGCGGATCCACGGCGAGCTGAAGGTCAACAACATCGCCGTGCGATGGGACTGGCGGAGGCGCGGGCTCGGGCGCTGGTTGCTGCGACGGCTGCTGCGCGACGCCGCCGCGGCGGGCTGTACGGTGGCGCGGCTCGAGGTCAGGCCGTCGAACGCAGCGGCGCTCGCGCTGTACCGCGCGCACGGCTTCGTCGAGACCGGACGGCGGCCGGGCTACTATCGCCCGGAGGGGGAGGACGCCCTGCTGATGGAGACGGTCCTGCCCCCGCAGCCATGACACGAGGCTCGTTGCCCCGGCGCACGGGGGGCGGTTATAGTTGCTCGGGCGGCGGGCCGCGACGGGCGCGGCGCCGCCCGGTGTGGCGGACTTCCGACTCGGGATCCCAAGGGCAAGCGGAGGAGGACCGGATGACGACGGTGACCGAGACTCGCGACCGACTGACCCGCGAAGACGCCAATTTCCGCCGGCTGTCCGAGCGACACGCGGAGCTCGACGGCCGCCTGACGGAGCTGCAGGGGCGTCGCTGGCTCACCGAGGAGGAGCAGCTCGAGGAAGTCAAGCTGAAGAAGCTGAAGCTCGCCCTCAAGGACGAGATGGAGGCGATCCTCCGTCGGACCTCCGGCTGAAGCCCCGCGCCCCGGCGCCCGACCCCGACCCGGCGTCCGCCGATGAGAATCGCGAAAGAAGCGTGGCCGTTCGCCGGCCCCGTCGGCGCGCTGTCCGCGCTCGCGCTCGCGCTCGGCCATCCGCTCGTCGCCGCCGCGCTGCTGCCGGTGCTGGGCTTCACGCTGTGGTTCTTCCGCGACCCCGAGCGCGTGGCGCCGGCCGCAGCCGACGCGTTGCTCAGCCCCGCCGACGGGCGGATCATCCGCAGCGGGCCCGGCTCGATCTCGATCTTCATGAGCCTCGTCGACGTGCACGTCTGCCGCTCGCCGCTGGCGGGACGCGTGGCGAGCGTGGAGCACGTGCCGGGACGGTTTCTCGCGGCGTTCCGCGATCCGGCATCGGAGCAGAACGAGCGGGTCTCGATCGTCGTCGACGGCGGCCCACGCCCGGTGCGCCTGGCGCTCGTCGCCGGGCTGCTCGCGCGCCGCATCGTGTGCAAGGTCGCGCCCGGCCAGCAGCTGCAGGCCGGCGAGCGGATCGGGCTCATCCGCTTCGGCTCGCGGGTCGACCTGTTCCTGCCGCCGGGCGCGCGTCCGCTCGTCGCGCTCGGCGAGCGGGTCGTCGCCGGGCGGACGCCGGTAGCGCGCTGCGCCGCCGGCCCGGGCGCCGCGCCGCGCTCGGAGCGGGAGGATGGAAGCGAGCCGGTGCCGAGCGGCTCCGCCACCCGCGGGTTTCCGATATAGTGAAACGCCGCAAGGCGCCGGCTCCGGCGCCCGCGGCGGCGATGGACGGGTGAGCCCGATGCCCCGAGCCCGGCGACTGCGGCGCGGCATCCACGTGCTGCCGACGATGTTCACGGTCGGGAACCTGTTCTGCGGCTACTCGAGCGCCGTGCAGTCCTCGATCGGCAACCTCGAGCTGGCCGCGCTCCTGGTGATCGTCGCGGCGGTGCTGGACGGACTGGACGGGCGGATCGCTCGCCTGACCGGCACGACGACGGAGTTCGGGCTCGAGTTCGACTCGCTGGCCGACGTCATCTCCTTCGGGATCGCCCCGGCGCTGCTGGCCTACAACTGGGCGCTGCGCCCGAGTCGCATCGGCTGGTCGCTGGCCTTCGTCTACCTCGTCTGTGCCGCGATGCGTCTCGCGCGCTTCAACCTCCGCACGGCGCCGAGCGACAAGCGGTACTTCGTCGGCCTGCCGTCGCCGATGGCCGGTGCCGTCGTCGCCGCGCTCGTCTACGCCTTCCCCGAGCCGACCCGCGGCCGGACGCCGGCCGTGCTCTGCGCGGCGCTGGTCTTCGTCGTCGCGGTCCTGATGATCAGCCGCATCCGCTACCGCTCGTTCCGCGAGGCCGACCTTCGCAGCCGGAGGTCGTACGTCTACGTGCTGCCGATGGCGGCCGTGCTGGTGGCGATCGCGCTGCATCCCGAGACCATGCTGTTGCTGCTGTCCGGCGGCTACCTGCTGTCGGGTCCGGTTGCCCTGCTCTGGGCGTTGCTCCGACGGAGGGGGTCGCCGACCACGCGCCTGGCGGTCGAGGCGGGAGCGCCGGGTGTCGAGGTGGTCGATGAGCCCGCCATCCGCTGACGCTCGCGGCCCGGCTCGCGTCGCGATCGTCGGCGCCACCACCGCCGACGGAGCGCGGCTGCGGGAAGCCCTGGCCGCCGCGGGCGTGCCGGGCGCCCGCGTCGACCTCTACGCCGGCGGCGGCGAGAACGGCGGCGACGAGAGCGGCCACGATCTCGCGCTCGGCGAGTACGACGACGAGCCGCGGGTCGTCCTGCGCCCGGACTTGGCGGAGGTCGCGCGACACGACGTGATCTTCATCTGCCAGGAGGGGGACGTGTCGCGGCGCATCGCGGCCGAGATCGGTCCGGGGTCGGTCGTCATCGACCTGCTCGACTGCCTGCCGCCGGAGGCGCGCCCGCGGCGGGCGCCCGCGCCTCTCGGCCCCGGCCCGACGGCGCAGGGAGACGGCGGTTGCTTCAGCGTGCCGCATCCGCTGGCCCTGCTCTTGACCGACCTGCTGCAGCCGCTCGAGCCCGCGTTCGGCATCGCCGAGGCGGCCGCGGTCATCGTGCGGCCCGCGGCCGATTTCGGCGAGCGCGGCCTGGACGAGCTGCGCGAGCAGACGCTCCGCCTGCTGCAGTTCGGGGCGGTCCCGGTCGCGACGTTCGGGCGTCAGCTGGCGTTCAACCTGATTCCCCAGCACGCTCTGCCGGCGGGCGAGCGCGCCCTCGAGTCGCGGATCGCGCGCGAAGTGACGGCGCTGCTCGGGTGGCACGAGCCGCGGCTCGCGGTCCGGTTGCTCGTCGCGCCGATCTTCCACGGGCACGGGCTGCACCTGAGATTCCGCCTCGTCCGGGAGGCCTCCTGCCCCGACGTCGAGCGCCTGCTGCACGCCAGCGCCGGGCTCGCCGACGGCGTGGTGACGCCGCTCGAGGCCGGCGAACGCGTGGCGTGGGCCGACCTGTCCCAGGACGGGCTGGGCGGCTTCTGGGTCTGGGCCGTGTGCGGCGAGGCGCCGCGCCGGGGGGCCGAGCAGGCCGTCCAGCTCGCGGCGCGGCTGCGCCCGCTGTAGCAACTAGAATGGACGGGCCGGCGGCGGCAGAGGGAGCGATGCGTCGATGGGGTCCGATCCTGCTGTTCCTGACGCTCCTCGTCGGCGGGCGGGTCGGGCTCGACGCGCAGCCGACCGCCGCCCCCGCACGACACGACGACCCCGCGGCCGAGGCGCTCGCGGCGTTGCTGCGCTCGGAGCGAGTCCTGCTGGAGGAGGCGCTCGAGCAGTTTCGCGCGGCGGCGCGCCAGCGACCGGACGCGTTCGCCCGGCTGGTGCAGATGCACGAGGCGCTCGACGCCGAGGTCGAGCGCCTGGCGGAGGCGCTGCCGGGCCGCATCGATCAGCTGGTGGAGATCGCCGCGCAGGCGGTCGCCGAGCTCGAAGTCCGGCTCGCCGCCGAGCGCGAGGCCGCCGCGCGGGTCCGGGCCCACCTGCGGGCGATCGGGCTCCTCGAGCGCGAGCTGGCCGATCTCGAGGGGCGGCGACCGCCGGAGGAGGTCGGCCTGCTGACCGGGACGTGGGACCTGGTGCTGATGCCCTACGACCAGAAGGGAAGCTGGGTGCTGCAGCAGACCGGGGCGATCGTCAGCGGAACCTACCGGCTGCAGGGTGGCTACAGCGGCAGCGTCCAGGGCACGCTCGTCGAGCGCAAGCTGTACCTCGTGCGCATCGACTCGCGGCTCGGCAAGATGATGGAGCTCGAGGGGCAGCTGTCGACCGACGGAAACGCGATCCGCGGGAGCTGGCTCAACTACGAGCTCGCCGGGGGCGAAGGAGCGACGGGGAACTGGCTGGCGACACGTCGCCCCGCCCCCTGACGCCGCACCGCGCGCGACCGGGCGGAGCGCGACACGCCGGCGCGGGCGGTCGGGACCGGACGGCCAGTGCCGCAAGCGGGAGTCGAAGGCCCCTTGGTTCTACCCTACGAGCTGTTCCTGGCCCTGCGCTACCTGCGCGTGCACCGCGGGCGCACGTTCCTGTCGGTGATCACGCTGATTTCGGTCAGCGGGGTGACGGTCGGCACCGCGGCGCTCGTGATCGCGCTGTCGTTGATGGCCGGTTTCGTCGCCGACGTGCGCGAGCGGATCTACAGCGGCAGCGCGCACCTGACCGTGCTCGGGGTCGACGACGTCGACCCGTTCCCCGCGGGCGAGGCTCTGGCCGCGCGCGTCGCGGGCGTCGCGGGTGTCGCGGCCGCCGTTCCGGTGCTCTACAGCCCGGCCCTGGTCACGGCCGACGCCACGGACGGGCACGGCTTCGCCGAGCTGCACGGGATCGATCCCGGCGGCCACGCGCGGGTGATCCTCGGGCTGGAGGACGGCGGCCCGTTCGCGCCGCTCGAGGCCGCGACGGCGAGCGGGCTGGAGCCGATCGTGCTCGGCCACGAGCTGGCAGCCCGCCTCGGGGTCCGCGCCGGCGACCAGGTGCGCGTGCTCGTCCCGCAGCTGACGCTGGCACCGTGGGGCGCGCTGCCGCGCAGCCGTGTGTACGCGGTCGCCGCGACGCACCGCTCCGATCACTTCCAGGAGGACTCCACGCGGGCCTACGTCCGCCTGGCGGAGGCTCGCAGCCTGCTGCGGGCGGAAGACGGCAGCTCGTGGATCGAGGTCCGGCTGCACGACCTGCGGCAGCTGGAGCCGATGAAGCAGCAGCTGCGCGCGACCTTGGACCAGGACTGGGTGGTGGTCGACCTGATCGAGCAGAATCGCGACATCCTGCGGGCGCTGCGCACCGAGCGACTGTTCCTGTTCCTGGCGATCGGGCTGATCGTCGTCGTCGCCGCGCTGAACATCGTCTCGACGCTGATCCTGATGGTGACCGACAAGGTCAAGGAGATCGGCACGCTGACGGCGCTCGGCGCGCGCCCGGCGGGGATCGCCCGGATCTTCGTGCTGCAGGGGCTCGTGATCGGCGCGGTCGGAACCGCCGCGGGCCTGGCGCTCGGCGGCGCGGCGGCCTGGTGGCTCGACCGCTACCGCATCATCCAGCTCAATCCGGAGGTCTACTTCCTGAGCTACATCCCGTTCGATCCGCAACCGATCGACCTGTTGGTCGTCGGCGGGGCCTCGCTCGCGATTTCGCTCGTGGCCACGCTGTACCCGGCGTGGAAGGCGGCGCGGCTCGACCCGCTGGAGGCGATCCGTCATGAGTGAGCCGCTGCTGCGGGTCGAGCGGCTGTGGAAGTCGTTCGCAAACGGCCCGCGCACGATCGAGGTGCTGGCCGACCTGGAGCTGAGCGTCGCCGCGGGCGAGGCCGTGGCGGTGGTCGGGGATTCCGGGGTCGGCAAGTCGACGCTGTTGCACATCGTCGGCGGGATGGACCGCCCGGATCGCGGACGGGTGCTGTTCCGCGGACAGGATTGCTACGCGGGCGGCCCGCGACTGCTGGCCGAGCACCGCAACCGCGACGTCGGGTTCGTGTTCCAGTTCCACCACCTGCTGCCGGAGCTGACGGCGCTCGAGAACGTCGAGCTGCCGTTTCGCATCGGGCGCCGGACGCAGGGGACGGGCGAGGAGGCGCGGCGGCTGCTGGGGCGACTGGGGCTCGGCGCGCGGCTCGAGCACCGGCCGGCCGCGCTGTCCGGGGGCGAGCAACAGCGCGTGGCGATCGCCCGCGCGCTCGTCGCGCGTCCGGCGCTGGTCCTGGCCGACGAGCCGACCGGCAACCTCGACCCGGCGACCGGAAGCGACGTCTTCCGGCTGCTGCGCGAGCTGCAGCGCGAGCGGCCGTTCGCGCTGGTGCTGGCCTCGCACAGCGAGCGTCTGGCGCGCGGCTGCGATCGGCTGCTGCGGCTCGCCGGCGGCCGGCTGCACGCGATGGAAGAGCGGGAAACCCGCGAGTACTTCGATCGCTTTGGCGCCTGAGCCGCACCCGGCGCTATGCTATAGCCCCTGACCGCGGCCGGAAGCGTCGCCCGATGTTCGAGAAGTTCAGCGAGAAGGCCAAGCGCATCCTGTTCCTGGCGCGCTACGAGGCCAGCCAGCAAGGGAGCAAGGCCATCGGCACCGAGCATCTGCTGCTCGGCTTGCTGAAGGAAGGCGAGGAGATCAGCCGCGAGCTGTTCCGTCGCGGCGCGATCTCGACCGAGCTGTTGCAGGCCGAGCTCGAGCGGCGCGGCCCGACGCGCGAGAAGCTCTCGACCTCGGTCGAGATCCCGTTCAACGACGAGGCCAAGCGCGCGCTGCAGCACGCCGAGGAGGAGGCCGAGCGGCTGATGCACCCGAGCATCGGCACCGAGCACATCCTGCTCGGCCTGCTGCGCCTCGAGTCCTCGGTCGCGGGGCGGATGCTGTTCGATCGCGGGATGCGGCTGTTCGCGGTGCGCGAGGACGCCGTCAGCATCCACAAGCGGCGCGCGCTGCCCAAGAAGAAGAAGGAAACGCCGTTTCTCAACGAGTTCTCGCGCGACCTGTCGGAGATGGCGGAGCGGCGCGTGTTCGACCCGCTGATCGGGCGCGAGTCCGAGCTGGAGCGGGTGGTCCAGGTGCTGTCGCGCCGGCGCAAGAACAACCCGGTGCTGTTGGGCGAGCCGGGCGTGGGCAAGACGGCGATCGTCGAGGGGCTGGCGACGCGGATCGTCGACGGCGAGGTCCCGCCGTCGCTGCTGCACAAGCGGATCCTGGCGCTCGACCTGTCGCTGATCGTCGCCGGCACCAAGTATCGCGGGCAGTTCGAGGAGCGGCTGAAGGGGATCATCAACGAGCTGACCAGCTCGGAGGACGTGGTGATCTTCATCGACGAAATCCACTCGCTGATCGGGGCCGGCTCGGCCGAGGGCTCGCTCGACGCCGCCAACATCCTCAAGCCGACGCTGTCGCGGGGCGAGGTGCAGTGCATCGGGGCGACGACTCCGCGCGACTACCATCGGCACATCGAGCGCGACCGGGCGCTGGTCCGCCGCTTCCAGCCGATCACGATCCGCCCGCCGTCGGAGGAGGAGACGTTCGCGATCCTGATCGGGGTCAAGGAGCGCTACGAGCGGTTCCACGGCGTGCGCTTCACCGAGGAGGCGATCCGCGCGGCGGTCTACCAGTCGAACCGCTACATCACCGACCGCTTCCTGCCGGACAAGGCGATCGACGTGCTGGACGAGGCGGGCGCGCGCGTCAAGCTCGGCAAGAGCAACTCGTACGCCGAGATCAAGCGGCTGGAGCGCGAGCTGAAGCGCGCGGTCGAGGGGATGAAGGGTGCCCTGGCGCGCAAGGACTTCGACGAGGCCGTCGCCTACCACGACGCCGAGGTCACGCTGCGCCGCGGTCACGAGGAGGTCAAGCAGCACTACGAGAGCGAGTGCAACAAGATCCTCGACGTGACGCGCGCCGACGTCGAGGACGTGATCGCCCGCTGGACCGGCATCCCGGTGCGCTCGGTGGCGCAGGAGGAGGTTGACAAGCTGCTGCGCATCGAGGACTTCCTGCACGAGCGGATCGTCGGCCAGCAGGCGGCGATCTCGGCCGTGGCGCGCGCGATCCGGCGCTCGCGCGCCGGCCTGCGCAATCCGAACCGGCCGATCGGGTCGTTCATCTTCCTCGGGCCGACGGGCGTGGGCAAGACCGAGGTGGCGCGGACGCTGGGCGAGTTCCTGTTCGACTCGGAGCGGGCGCTCGTGCGCTTCGACATGTCGGAGTACATGGAGAAGCACGCGATCGCCAAGATGATCGGCTCGCCGCCGGGCTACGTCGGGCACGAGGAGGGCGGACAGCTGACCGAGCAGATCAAGCGCCGGCCGTACAGCGTCATCCTGCTGGACGAGATCGAGAAGGCCCACCCCGACGTGCTGAACATCCTGTTGCAGCTGCTCGAGGACGGGCTGATCACCGACGCCTACGGGCAGACCGTCGACTTCAAGAACACGATCGTGATCATGACCTCGAACATCGGCTCGCAGCACATCGCGCGCGGCACGGGTAAGCTGGGCTTCAAGGGCGAGGACCGGCTGCAGGAGTTCAAGGAGCGCAGCGACCTGGTGATGGCCGAGGTCCGGCGGACCTTGAGCCCCGAGTTCATCAACCGCATCGACGAGGTGATCGTGTTCGACGCGCTGACCGAGGAGCAGCTGCGGCAGATCGCGGGGATCATGATCCGGCGCGTCAACCGCGGGCTGTCCGAGCAGCGGATCCAGCTGCAGGTGACGGGCGAAGTGTGCGAGCTGTTGGTGCGGACCGCGTGCCGCGACCGGACCTACGGGGCGCGGCCGCTGCGCCGGGCGATCCAGCGCCACATCGAGGACGCGCTGTCGGAGGCGCTGATCCGCGGCACGCTCGAGCGCGGGCCGATCGAGGTCTACCTCGACGGCGAGCAGGTGGCGTTCCGGGTCGCGGTCGCGGCTCCCTCGCCCTGAGCGTTGCGCCGCGGCTGCGGTCGCGTGCGACGCGCGGGCGGCGCAGCCGGCGGCGGGACCGGTCCCCCGTCGCGGCGTGACCGGCCGGGAGCGGCGGTCCAGCCGGGCCGGCCTCGTTCGCCGGCTCGGCGAGATCGGTGTGGACTTCCGGGGCACGACCCTAGTCCCGTCGTCGGCCGCACGGTAGAATGGCGCGGGCCGGCGGCTGCTCCCACGTCGTGTCCGGGCGCGACCGGAGGTGGAGCGCGCCGTACGGCGACCCCGCCGGGGATCCCCGACCAGGACCGTGCCGAACCCGAAACGCCCAGCTTCCGGCCTGCGGGTCCTGCTGCTCGTCGCCTGGCTCTCCGCGCCGCCGTCGGCGCAGCCGGGAACGATCGAGGAGATCCACGTCCAGGGCCTGTCGCGCATGAGCCGGCAGTCGTTCCTGCTGGCGCTCGGGATCCAGGTCGGGGACCCCTACGATCTGCGGCAGATTCGCCAGCGCTTCGGCCGCGCGTGGCGCGAGGTCCCGGTGTTCGAGGACCTGTCGATCGAGGCCGAGGACGGGCCGCAGGGCGGCAAGGTGCTGGTGATCAAGGTCAAGGAACGACCGGTGCTGAGCGGGGTGAGCTACGACGAGAGCTCGGTCGTGACCCGCACCGAGATCGAGAACCGCTACAAGGAGCGGCGGATCGAGCTGCGCCTGGGCAAGCCGCTCGACCAGGGGGCGGTGTACTTCGCCGAGGCGGCGATCCGCGACCTGTTGGGCGAAAAGGGGTTCCTCGACGCCCGCGTGCGGGCCGAGGTGCGCGAGGTCACCGCCACCACGCGCGCCGTGCACTTTCACCTCAGCCCCGGGGGCAAGACCCGCATCCGGCGCATCGAGTTCACGGGGAACGCGGTTCACTCCGACCGCCGGCTCAAGCGCCAGCTGAAGCTGACGGCCGAGCGCAAGTGGTACTGGCCGTGGTCCTCGAAGAACCTCTACCACCCGATCAAGTGGGACCAGGACAGCGGGACGATCCGCAAGCTGTACCAGAACGGCGGGTACCTCGACGTCGAGCTGCGCTCGCCGATCGTCGAGGTGCGGCAGACGAAGCCGAAGAAGCAGAAGAAGCGGGGGGGATCGGGCGCGGAAGCCGCGCCGGCCGGGCCGCCGCCCGCGCCGGACCGCGAGGTCGGGCCGCCGGCGAAGGAGCGGGGCGAGCGGGCGGAACCGGGGAGGCGGAGCAAGCAGCAGACCGGCGCGCGGAAGCGCGCGGGAAAGAACGGCGGCAAGAAACCCAAGCCCGAGCCGGTGCCGAAGCGCTGGGTGTTCCTGACCGTGCCGGTCACGGAGGGTCCGCAGTACCGGCTGGGCGAGATCACGATCGAGGGGAACGAGGTCTTCCCCGACGACGTCCTGCGCCGGCAGATCGTGCTGGCCGAGGGCGCGATCGTCAACCACGCGCTGCTCGAGCTGGGCACCGACCGGATGACCCGACTGTACGAGGACCGCGGCTATCTCTACGCCTCCGTCGTCCGCCGGATCGACCGGCGGGCGGAGGGGTTGCTGGCGGACGTCCGGATCGAGATCGAGGAGGACCGGCCGTACTACGTCGGACGCATCGAGTTCCGGGGAAACTCGCAGACGCAGGACCGGGTGCTGCGCCGCGAGCTGCAGCTGGCGGAGGGCGAGCTGTTCGGACGGACGAAGCTCGAGGTGTCGAAGGCCAAGGTCAACCAGCTCGGCTACTTCCAGGTCCGGGGCGAACCGGTGATCGAGCCGATCGCGGACGAGCAGAACGTGAAGATCACGCTCAGCGGGGAGGAGCAGGGGCGCAACGAGATCCAGATCGGCGGCGGCTACAGCGGCCTCGAGGGAGCGTTCTTCAACGGCGTCTATTCGACCCGCAACTTCCTCGGGCGCGGCCAGGTCCTGTCCGCCGCGCTGCAGATCGGCGGGCGGTCGAGCCGCTACCAGATCTCGCTGCAGGAGCCGTGGTTCCTCGGCCGCCCCTACCTGCTGGGCGTCAGCCTCTACCGCCGCAGCATCGACTTCGGATCGAACCTGGAGAGCACGTCGAGCGGGATCGGCGTGGTCGTCGGCAAGCGCGTCGGCCGCTACTCCCGCGTGAACCTCGGGTACAATTTCCAGAGCGTCACGTCGGAGTCGTTCATCCCGTCGTCGGTGACCGTGCCCGGACAGCCGATCGGAACCGCCCGGGTCCAGACCCGCAACGACATCTCGAGCCTGACGCCGGCCTTCTCCTTCAGCACGATCAACAACCCCTACCGGCCGACGCGCGGGACCCAGTGGAACCTCAGCACGCAGGTCGCGGGTGGCGGCCTGGGCGGCGACACCTCGTTCCTCAAGCCGCTCGTCAGCTACACCAGCTACCGGCGGGGGTTCGGCCGCCTGCTGCTCGCCCTGCACGGCGAGCTGGGGTTGGTCCGCGACTTCGGCGGCGGCTCGCAGGTCACCGGCTCCGAGATCGAGGGGATCCCGCGCTTCGAGCGCTTCTGGCTCGGCGGCGACACGCTCGGGCCCCGCGTCTTCGAGACGCGCTCGATCACTCCGCGGCGCTACGTGGTGGTCGACGACCGCGGGCGGGTGCTCGACGTGCTGGGCGATCCGCGGGAGCAGCCGGCACGGGACTTCGTCACCTCCGGCGGCATCCCGGTGGCGATCGAGGTCGGTGGGGACCGGATGGTCCTCGTGCAGTCGGAGCTGGTACGGCCGCTGAACGAGCAGGCGGACCTGGCGCTGTTCCTCGACGCCGGCGACGCGCTGTTCGAGGACACCGCGCTCGACCTGCGCACGATCCGCGTCTCGACCGGGATCGAGCTGCGCTTCCATCTGCCGATCTTCCCCGTCCCCCTGCGGCTGATCTACGGCTGGCCGATCCGCGAGTTCGAGGGCGACGACACCAGCAACTTCACCTTCTCGATCGGCCGCAGCTTCTGATCGGGCTTGCCCGTGGGTCTATAATCCGTTCGTGTCCCACTGCGGGAGTCCGCCGCCCGTCGCTCCGGCCTTCGACGCCGGCCGTGCCGGACCCCCGCCGGATCCTCCCGGTTTTCCGCCGCCGGTCCGCCGCGCCGTCGTCCCCGACGGATGGCCCGACCGGGCGCCGGGGATCGCCGAATGCGGCGGCGAAAGGAGCTTCATGCGCAGACGGATCCCGGGATGGGGAGCGTCGCTCGTCGTCGTGGCCTGCGCGCTGGCGCCGGGCGGCGTGCGGGCCGAGACGCTGCGGCTCGCGGTGTTCGACCCGCAGCGGGTGTCGGAGGAGACCGACGTCGGGCGCGGCGTGCAGGCCGAGCTGACGGCGCTGCGCGATCGCAAGCAGGCCGAGATCACGCAGCAGGAGCGTGAGATCTCCGATCTGCAGAAGCAGCTCAGCCAGCAGGAGCTGTCGCTCTCTCCCGACCGGCGCTCGACGATGGAGCGCGACATCCAGAGCAAGCTGCTCCGGCTGCAGTCGGCGCGCGAGCTGGCCGGCCGCGAGCTGCAGATCCAGGTCGCCGCGGCCCAGAGCCGCTTCGAGGACAAGCTGTTGCAGGCGGTCCAGGTCTTCGGCAAGGAGCAGGGTTACACCGTGGTGCTGACGCGGGACCTGGTCGCCTGGGCCGACGCGACGGTCGACGTCACGGATCGCATCATCGCTCGCTTCAACGAGATGTTCCCGGCGTCGCAGCCGTAGCCCCGCCCGCGGCGGGGCAGGACGCGACCCCGGAGCAGGGGACGGTGTGGCCACGGTGCACGCACTCGGCGAGCTGGCCGAGCGGATCGGCGGCGAGGTCCGCGGCGACCCGAGCCGCCCGATCCACGGGATCGCGACGCTCGACCAGGCCGGCCCGCTCGAGCTGTCGTTCCTGACGAACCCGCGCTACCGCGCCGCGGCGGCGGTGACGCGCGCCGGCGCCGTCCTGCTCGCGCCCGGCGTCGAGCTTGCGGGCCACGACCTGCTGGTGGTCCTCCACCCGTACGCCGCGCTGGCGCGGTTGCTCGAGATCTACCACCCGTCCGCGGCGCCGGGCGCCGGAGTCTCTCCGGACGCCCGCATCGGGCCGGGTGCGACCCTCGGACGGGAGCTGCGCATCGCCGCGTTCGCCGTGATCGGAGCGGGCTGCGTCCTCGGGGACCGGGTGGGGATCGGCGCGGGCAGCGTGCTCGGCGACGGCTGCGTCGTGGGCGACGGGACCGAGATCCACCCGCGCGTCGTGCTCTACCCGGGAACGCAGGTCGGCCGTCGCTGCGTGATCCATTCGGGTGTCGTGCTCGGTTCCGACGGCTTCGGCTTCGCCACGGTCGACGGTCGTCACCACAAGGTGCCGCAGGTCGGGCGCGTGGTGGTCGAGGACGAGGTCGAGATCGGCGCCAACACCGCGGTCGACCGCGCGATGCTGGGGGAGACGCGGATCGGTGCCGGCAGCAAGATCGACGACCTGGTGATGGTCGCGCACGGCGTGCGGATCGGAGCCGGCGCGCTGCTCGCGGGCCAGGCGGGGATCGCGGGCAGCACGCGGCTGGGGCCGGGCGCGGTGCTGGCGGGGCAGGCGGGCGTGGCCGGGCACCTGGAGCTGGGCGAGCGGGTGGTGGTCGGCGCCAAGTCGGCGGTGCTGGGGGACGTCGCCGCGGACGAGTTCGTCGCCGGCGTGCCGGCGATCGAGCACCGCCGCTGGAAGCGGTCGCAGGCGCTGGTCCAGCGGCTGCCCGAGCTGCGGCGCCAGCTGCGTGACGCGCGGTCCCGCATCGAGGCGCTCGAGCGGGAGCGGAGGGGGGAACGGTGATCGACGCGAGCGGCATCCTGGCGAGCATCCCTCATCGCTACCCGTTCCTCCTGGTCGATCGCATCCTGGAGTTCGAGCCCGGCCGGCGCGTGGTGGCGATCAAGAACGTCACGTTCAACGAGCCGTTCTTCCAGGGTCACTTTCCCGGGGCGCCGGTCATGCCGGGAGTGCTGATCGTGGAGGCGATGGCCCAGGCGGGGGCCGTGCTGTTGCTGCACGACATGCCCGATCGTGGCGCCAAGCTGGTCTACTTCACCGGGATCGACCAGGCCCGCTTCCGGCGCACGGTCGGGCCGGGCGATCGCCTGGTGCTGACGCTCGAGGTGCTCAAGCTGCGCTCCAGCACCTGCAAGATGCGCGGCCTGGCCGAGGTCGACGGCCAGCGCGTGGCCGAGGCCGAGATCCTTTCCGCGCTGGTCGACCGCCGGAGCTGAGCGCCGATGGCCACCCGGTCGCCGGCCGTCGATCCCCGCGCGGTCGTGCACCCGGACGCGCGCCTCGGCCGCGACGTGAGCGTCGGGCCGTACGCGGTGATCGGGCCCGGAGTCGTGATCGGCGACCGCTGCCGCCTCGCGAGTCACGTCGTCATCGAGGGTCCGACGGAGATCGGGCCCGACAACGTGATCTCGGCGCTGGCGGTGGTCGGCGGACCGCCGCAGGACCTGAAGTACCGGGACGAGCCCACGCGGCTGACGATCGGCGCCCGCAACCGGATCCGCGAGTACGTCACGATTCACCGCGGCACCGCGGCCGGCGGCGGTGAGACCCGCGTCGGTGACGATAGCCTGTTCATGGCCTACACCCACGTCGCCCACGACTGCCGCGTGGGCGACCGCACCGTGTTCGGCAACGCGGCGACGCTCGCCGGCCACGTCGAGGTCGGCGACGATGCACAGGTCGGCGCGTTCAGCGGGGTCCATCAGTTCTGCCGCGTGGCGCGTCACGCCTTCATCGGCGGCTACTCGGTGGTCACGCGCGACGCGCTGCCGTGGGTGGTCACGGTCGGCAACCGCGCCCGGAGCCACGGCCTGAACCTCGTCGGGCTCGAGCGCAAGGGCTACCCGCCCGAGACGATCCAGGCGCTGAAGCGCTGCTACATGACGCTGTTCCGCTCCAAGCTGCTGCTGGAGGAGGCGCTCGGGCGCGTCGCCGGCGAGCTGGGGCACGTGGCGGAAGTCCGCTACTTCGTCGACTTCGTCCGCACGAGCCAGCGCGGTGTCAGTCGCTGAGCCGCGGATCGACGTCGCGGTCGTGGGCGTCGGCCACCTCGGCCGGCATCACGCGCGGCTGTGGTCCGCGCTGCCCGGCGTGCGGCTGGTGGCCGTGGCCGACCTCGACGCCGAGCGAGCGGCGGCCGTCGCCGCCGCCTGCGGCTGCGAGGCGCTGCGCCATTCCACGGAGCTGATCGGCCGGGTCCGGGCGGCCAGCATCGCCGTGCCCACGCGCCATCACGCCGAGGTGGCGATCCCGCTGCTCGAGGCCGGAATCGACGTGCTCGTCGAGAAGCCGCTGGCCGCGACGCTCGACGAAGCCGACGCGATCAACGCCGCCGCCGCGCGCCACTCCCGGCTGGTGATGGTCGGGCACAGCGAGCGCTTCCATCCGGCGGTGATGGCGCTGTCGCGCGAGGTCCGGGCGCCGCGGTTCTTCGAGATCCACCGGCTGGCCGCCTTCAGCGCGCGCAGCACCGACGTCGACGTGATCCTGGACCTGATGATCCACGACCTCGACCTGCTGCTGGCGCTCGACGGGTCCGCCCCGGCGGCGATCGAGGCGGTCGGCGTGCAGGCCCTGACCGATCGGGTCGACATCGCCAACGCCCGGATCCGCTTCGCCTCGGGCTGCGTGGCCAACGTCACCGCCAGCCGCATCTCGGTCGAGCCGGTGCGGCGGATCCGCGTGTTCCAGCAGCGCACGTACCTCTCGTGCGACACGGTGAAGCGCCAGGTCGAGCGCTACCGTGTCGTCGGCTCACCGGCCGGCCCGCGGATCGAGCGCGATCTGCTGGCGGTGGCCGAGGCGGAGCCCCTCGGGCTCGAGCTGGCGGCGTTCCTCGACGCCGTGCGCGAGCGCCGGCCGCCGCCGGTCGACGGCGGGCAAGGGCGGCGCGCGCTCGAGCTCGCATTCCGCGTCGGCGAGACGATCGCCGCGAGCTAAGCTAGGGTCCCGAGTCGGAGGTCCGGCGTCGATTTCGGCGAGTCATCGGCGGCGATGGCGAGGCGGACCGACGATGCGATCCCGGGAAGGATGGCGAGGAGGTCCAACGCAGCCAGCGCCATCGCGGGCCGGCGAAATCGGTGGCGGGTTTCCGACTCGGGACACCGGCATCGCGAGTCGGAGTCCGGCGCCCGTTCGGGCGAGCGATCGGCGGCGAGGGGAAGGCGAACCGACGATGGAGGACCGGCAAGGATGCCGTGGGGGGCCGACGCAGCCAGCGCCGCCCGGGGCCGGCGAGACCGGCGGCAGACCGGGGGGACGCGACAGCGGGAGCGGCGGCACCACGTGAACGGCCCGCGCGAGGACCCGATCCGGCGATTCCTCGCGGCCCGCGTGGCCGAGGGGCGGATGGCGGGAGCCGCCTGGTGGGTCGGGCTCGTCACCCGCGATGGCCCGCTGTCGAGCGGGGCCGTCGGGTGGGCGGTGACGGTCCCGCGCCGCGAAGCGATCGGCGCCGCGACCCCGTTCGATCTCGCGTCGCTGACCAAGCCGCTCGCGACGGCGACGCTGCTCGTCCTACTCGAGCAGGAGGGCCGGCTCGACCTCGGATCGCCGGTCGGAGAGCAGCTCTCCGAGATCGCCGCCACGCCGCTCGGTGGCGCGTCGCTGGTCGACCTGGCCCGCCACGCGGCGGGCCTCCCGGCCTGGCAGCCGCTGTACCTCGCGGCGAGCGGCCGCGAGGAGTACGCGCGACGGATCGCCGCACTGCCGCGGGCGGTCGCACCCGGCGCGACCCTCTACTCCGATCTCGGCTACATCCTGCTGGGGTTCGTGCTGGAGCGGGTCGGCGGCGCGGAGCTGCCGCGGCTGTTCGAGTCGCGCATCGCCGCCCCGCTCGCACTCGGCCGGACCGGCTTCGCGGTCGCCGGACGGGGCTACTCCGATGCGGCGGCGACCGAGGCCGGAAACGCCTACGAGCGCGGGCTGGCCGGCCCGGCCGGCGCCGGTCATCGCTGGCGCGAGCACGTCCTGCGCGGCGAGGTGCACGACGCCAACGCACACGCCCTGGGCGGAGCGGCGGGGCACGCCGGCTTGTTCGGGGCTGCCCCCGACGTGGCGCGGCTGGCACAGGAGATCCTCGGCGGTTCGAGGCTGGGGCTCGACGCGGCCGCGCGGCGGCGCCTGCTCGGGGTCGGGCCGGGCGGTCGTACGGTGGGCTGGCTGGCGGCGGCGTGGTCCGCCGCCGCGCGCGCCATCCTCCCCGCTCGCGCCCCCGGGCACACCGGCTTCACCGGCACCTCGGTCTGGCTCGATCCGGAGCGTGGCGCCGTCTTCGTGCTGCTGTCGAACCGCGTGCATCCCACGGTGCCGGAGCGCGAGTTCACCTGGGTGCGCCGCGGCTTCCACCGGTTGGCGACCCGCCTCGCGGCGTCGTCCGCGTGAGGCGCGTCCGCTCGACCGGGGGGCGGCCGCTGCCTCGCCGCTCCTACAATGGCCTCACCGTCCCGACCTCGGTCGCGAGGCGGCGGCGCGAACATGCAAGAGCGTGGCAAGCCCCGACAGTTTCCGCTGATCGGCGCCTTCGGGCTGTCGCTCGCGGTCCACCTGCTGCTGGCGCTCGTCGGCCCGTTCGTCCCCGTCGCCACGCACAGCCTGGCGCAGGATTCCCGCGATCCCGACAGCGAGATCACCTTCAGCTTCCTGGACCTCCCCGATGCCGCCGCGGACCGCCCGGCGGCGGACCCTGTTCCCGACGGCAACGCCGAGGCGCCGTGGTTCGAGCTGCCACCCGGCGCGGCGGAGGCGGAGCCGATCCCGGCGGAGCCCGGGTCCGACGCCCCCGCGACGTCCCCCCCGACGCTCGCGCCGGTTCCGCAGGAGGCGCATCCCGCGGCGCCCCCGCTCGACGCGGGCGCGTCTGCCCCGGGTGCCGAGGACCCGGCTGCGACCCCCGGCGCGGCCGACCGCCGCCTCGACGTCGATCGCGCGCTGCGCGAGTTCGGCCGGGTGCTCGCCGAGCGTCCGCCCACCCCGCGGACTCCGGCGGCGGGATCGGCGGGCCCGTCGCGAAACCTCATCGTCCCCGACCTGTCGACGGTCCCCTCGAGCGGATTCGGGATGGGGCCGCTGCACTTCGAGAGCGGGGACTACGACTGGGACGACTACGGCAGGCAGATCTACTTCGCGATCTGGCGCGCCTGGCACCGTCGGCTGTGGCAGACCACGGACGAGTTCGAGAAGTGGGCACACCGGGAGGGCAACTGGCAGCTCAACCACCAGAACCAGATCGCGTTCACGATCGAGCGCAGCGGGCAGGTCACGGCGGTCCGTCTCGAGGGCGCGTCGGGCTCACCGCCGCTCGACCGCTCCGCGCTCGACGCGCTGGCGGAGGTGATCCTGCCTCCGCTGCCGAGCGACTTCCCGCGGGAGCGCGAGGTGGTCCACGCACGCTTCGTCGCGATCGGAGACGTGCCGAGCATGCGTCCCCACCTGGGGCGGCTCAAGGCCTTGGGCGCTTTCTGATACGATGGACGGGTGGAGTCCCGCGTGCGGCCCGATCTGATCCACGACTGGAACCCGCCCGGCCCGGAGCCGGACGGATCCTCGGCGGCGCGCTTCATGCTGGACGACGAGACGCTGCGGGACGGCCTGCAGTCGCCGTCGGTGGTCGATCCGCCGATCGAGGCCAAGCGGGGCATCCTGCGGCTGATGGAGGCGCTGGGCGTCGACACCGCCGACATCGGGCTCCCCGGCGCCGGGCCGCGGGCCGAGCAGGCGGTCGAGGCGCTGGCCCGGGAGATCGTCGAGCACAAGCTGCGCATTCGCCCCAACTGCGCCGCGCGAACGATGATCCGCGACGTGGAGCCGATCCGCCGCATCGCGGAGAGCGTGGGGCTCGCGATCGAGACCTGCGTTTTCATCGGGTCGTCGCCGATCCGCCTCTACGCCGAGGGCTGGGACGAGGAGTTCCTGCTGCGCCAGAGCGCCGAGGCGATCGAGTACGCCGTCGGCGCCGGCCTGCCCGTGATGTACGTCACCGAGGACACGACGCGGGCCCGTCCGGAGACGCTGCGCCGGCTCTACGCCGAGGCGGTGCGGCTCGGAGCGCGGCGGGTGTGCGTCACCGACACCGTGGGGCACGCCACGCCCGACGGCACGGCCGCGCTGATCCGCTTCATCCGCGGCGTGATCGACGAGTCCGGAGGCCGCGAGGTCGGCATCGACTGGCACGGGCACCGCGATCGGGGGCTGGGGCTGGCCAACTGCCTGAGCGCGTTCCGCGCCGGAGCGACGCGGGTCCACGGCTGCGCGCTCGGCATCGGCGAGCGCTGCGGCAACGCCGAGATCGACCTGCTGCTGGTCAACCTGAAGCTCCTCGGCTGGATCGATCGCGACCTGTCGCGCCTCGGCGACTACTGTCGCGCCGTCTCCGAGGCGACCGGCGTGCCGATCCCGGCCAACTACCCGGTCGTCGGCGCCGACGCCTTCGAGACGGCGACGGGCGTACACGCCGCGGCCGTGATCAAGGCGTTTCGCAAGGGCGACGCATGGCTCGTGGACCGGATCTACTCCGGGGTGCCGGCCGCGGAGTTCGGGCTCCACCAGCGCATCCGCGTCGGCCCGATGAGCGGCCGCTCGAACGTGGTCTTCTGGCTGGAACAGCGCGGCATCGAGCCCAGCGAGGAGCGGGTGGCGCGCATCTTCGAGGCGGCCAAGCGCTCCGACCGCCTGCTCGACGATCGGGAGATCCACGCGCTGGCACGGTCGTGTTGAGCGACGCGGCGCCGCCATCGATGTCGGGATTCCTGCGCTTCGGCCTGCGTGCCGAGAGCCTGTCCGCGCTGCGCGACGCGGGCTACGCCACCCCCACGCCGATCCAGGAGCGCGCGATCCCGATCCTGCAGCAGGGCCGGGACCTGATCGGGATCGCCGAGACCGGGACGGGGAAGACGCTGGCCTTCCTGCTGCCGATCTTCGAGAAGCTGCGGGCCGGCGAGAACGACCCGCAGGCGCTGGTGATCTGTCCGACGCGGGAGCTGGCGCTGCAGGTCGCCGGGGAGGCCGAGCGCTTCGGCCAGCCGCTCGGCGCGCGCGTCGCCGTGGCCTACGGCGGGACCTCGAGTGCCGAGCAGAAGCGGATCCTCGGGGCCGGCGTCGATCTGGTGGTCGGGACGCCCGGCCGCCTGCTCGATTTCGTCAGCTCGGCCTGGCTGTCGCTGCGGCGCGTCCACAGCCTGGTGCTGGACGAGGCGGACCGGATGCTCGACATGGGCTTCATCCGCGACGTCGACGCGATCCTGCGCCGCGCTCCGCTCAGCCGGCAGACGATGCTGTTCTCGGCGACGATCCCCGACGAGATCCGCGATCTCGCCGCGCGCTACATGCACCACCCCGAAACGGTCAGCATGCACCGCGGGACGCGCGTGACCCGCAACGTCGAGCACGCGTTCTATCCGGTGCGCGACGGGCGCAAGGAGGACCTGCTGGTCGCGATCCTCGAGCGCGAGCGACCGGGCAAGACGCTGATCTTCACCGCGACCCGGGAGCGGACGTCGGAGCTGGCGCTGACGCTCCGGCGGCGACGCTTCGAGGTGCTGTCGCTGTCCAGCACGCTGTCCCAGGCCAATCGCGAGCGTGCGCTGGCCGCCTTCCGCCGCGGCGAGATCCCGGTGCTGGTCGCGACCGACGTCGCGGCCCGCGGCCTCGACATCACGGACATCGATCTCGTCGTCAACTTCGATGCTCCGCTCCACCCCGAGGATTACGTGCACCGCATCGGGCGCACCGGCCGTGCCGAGCGGACCGGCAAGGCGGTGACGCTGCTCAGCCGGCTCGACGAGCGGCGAGCGAGCGAGATCGAGCGACTGTTGAAGGAGCCGATCGCCCGGGTGGAGCTGGCGGGCTTCGCCCCGAGCGCCGGGGAGACGGCGGAGCGGCGCGCGGAAGGCGAGCGGGGCGGTCGCGGCGGGCGTCGCGGCCGCAAGCCGGGCGGCCGCTCCACGCGCCGGCGCCGCGACTCGCGCACGTAGCGCGGACGGCCGGATCCGCGGTTTGCGCGGGCGGTCGTGGCCCGCGTAGGATGGACGACGGATGCCGCTGATCGAGATCTTCCGCACGGGCGGCCCGGTGATGTGGCCGCTTCTGGGCTGCTCGCTCCTGGCGCTGGCGATCACGATCGAGCGCGCGATCAACCTCCGTGCGTCCCGGATCCTCGACCCGGCGGTGGTCGAGCGGATCTCGGCCCTGGCCGAGGGCGGCCGGCTCGAGCGCGCGGTCGAGGCCTGCCGGCAGAACCCGGGGATCTTCGCCAACATCGCGCTCGCCGGTCTCGAGGTCGCCGCGCGTGGCGAGGGCGAGTCGGCCTCGAAGGAGGCGGTCGAGGACGCGGGACGCCACGAGACGGCGCGGTTGAATCGCTACCTGGGAACGCTGGGCACGATCGTCGGCATCTCGCCGCTGCTCGGCCTGCTGGGAACGGTGTTCGGCATGATCGAGGTGTTCGACACGATCGCCGCCTCCGGCGGCGGCGAGGCGGCGCAGCTGTCGGGCGGGATCTCGGAGGCGCTGATCACGACCGCCGCCGGGTTGATGATCGCGATTCCCGCGCTCGTCGCCTACAACTACTTCCACGAGAAGGCCGAGTTCATCATCACCGACCTGGAGCGCGAGTCGCTGCGCGTCGTGCGCGGGCTGTTCCAGGCGCCGCACTCCGTCCGGCCGCTGCCGGTCGCGTCGGAGATGGGCTCCGTGCCGGAGTGAGCGATGGAGTTCCGCCGGCGGAGCCGACCCGCGGTCTCGATCAACATCGCGCCGATCGTCGACGTGGTCTTCCTGCTCGTGATCTTCTTCGCGGTCTCGACGACCTTCCTCGAGACCGCGGGGCTGAAGCTCGACCTGCCGCGCTCGACCTCGACGGTCGAGCGGCGGAGCGAGGAGTTGACGGTCATGCTCGGCGCGGATGGCGCGATCTCGTTCGACGGTGAGCGGCTCGAGCACGAAGGGCTGCGGCGCCGTCTGGGCGAGGCGCTCGCGACGAGCGCCGACCGGCGCGTCGTCCTGCGTGCGGACGGCGGCGCGCGGCACGCCGAAGTCGTGGCGGTGATGGACGCGATCCGCGACGCGGGGGCCGAGGCGCTGACCGTCGCCGCCCGCCCGGCGGCGACTCCCTGAGCCGGGGTGGGCCGGCTGCGGATCGTCGCCGGCGAGCTGAAGGGGCGCAGGATCGACGTGCCCGCGCACGCCGGGCTGCGCCCGACGGCCGATCGCGTGCGCGAGGCGCTGTTCAGCATCCTCCACGACCGGGTGAGCGGGGCGCGGGTGCTCGACGCCTACTGCGGCAGCGGTGCGCTCGGGTTCGAGGCGTTGAGCCGCGGCGCTGCGCGAGCGACGTTCATCGATGCCGACCGCGAGATCGTGAGCTGCGTGCGCAGCACGGCACTCCGTCTCGGTGTCGAGCCGAGCTGCGAGTTCCTGCTGGGCCGCGTCGTCCCGCTGCTGCGGTCGCGCGTCGTCGCCGGTCGGTTCGAGCTGATCCTGGCCGACCCCCCGTACGCGAGCGGTGAGGGAGCGGAGTTCCTCGCGACGGCGGGCCCGCTCGTGGCCGACGGGGGAACGATCGTGATCGAGCGGGATCGGCGCGAGCCCCCCGCGCCCGCGCCCGGCGGCCTGGGCCTGGTGCGGACCGCGAGTTACGGGCGGACCTGCCTCGACTTCTTCGGGCCGTCGCCCGGCGGTTGAAATCGGGGGAGTCGGGCCTATATTTGGCCGCGGCGGACCGTGGGCAGACAAGAGATTCCTTGACACGATCCCGGTCAATCGAGAAGATGATCTCCGGTGATCGTCGAGGAAGAAGCTGAGGAGCCTGCCGATGAAGAAGCTCTGCGCGGTGACGGCGGTCGCGATCCTGCTGGGGGCCGCCGATGCACCGGTGCCGGCGGAAGCGCCGACCAAGCCGCCGAAGAACCTCAAGCTCGTCGGCGATCACTGGACGCCCTGGGACCCGCCGCCTGCCGGGCCGGACGCCTACGTGATCCAGAAGGGCGACACGCTGTGGGACCTCTCCGCCAAGTGGTTCAGCGATCCGTTCCTGTGGCCCCAGATCTGGGACGAGAACCGTTACATCCTCGACAGCCACTGGATCTATCCGGGAGACCCGCTCGTCGTGCCCGGTCGCCCCACGGTCGTTCCCGCCGAGATCCCGGAGGTCGGCGAGGGCGCCGTTCCGGACGCCGGCGAGCCGTCGCTTCCGGTGGCCGAGCTGCCGCCTCCGCCTGCGCCTCCCGCGCTCGTTCCGCTGGCGGACGCGACCGACCTCTACTGCAGCGGGTCGATCGAGCGGGATCCTCCGCCCGCGCCGCTGTGGATCGCCGGTCGGGATACCGAGCGGGTCATCGTCGGGGAGGGTGACGTCGTCTTCCTGTCCCACGGACGGGATGCGGGTGTCGAGGCCGGAGCCGAGTACGCCGTGGTTCGCCGCGGGCGCGTCGTGCGCCATCCGGAGACGGGCAAGACCGTCGGGACGCTCGTCCGACGACTGGGCCGGCTGCGGGTGATGCTGTCCCACGAGGCGACGGCGACGGCCGTGATCACGATGTCGTGCGAAGATCTGCGCGAGGGCGACGAGCTGGTGCCGTGGGAGGAGATCCCGGCGCCGATGCGGACCGAGATGCCGTCCTTCGACCGCTGGGATCCCACGCCGTCGGGTGGAGCGACCGGGCGGATCGTCGCCGTCCGCGACGATCTCAGCGCGGTCGGACAGGGGAACCTGATCTACACCGACCTCGGCGCCCCGTCCGGTGCCGCCCCGGGCGACATCGTCACCCTGTTCCGCGCCCGCGCCGACGACCTGCCGCGCCGGAACCTCGGCCAAGCGGTGGTCCTGACCGTCGGCCCGGTCAGCTCGCTCGCGAAGATCCTGGTGTCGGTCGGCGAGTCCGAGGTCGGCGACGCCGTCGAGCTGCGCTGAGCGGTCCTCGGGTCAGCGGCCGCCGCGGTCGGGGCCAACGTGGCGCGGGCCGCGCCGTCGGCGTCCCGGCGGCGGCTCTTCCCCCACGACCACGGGCTCGTCGCCGTCGCCTCCGTCCCTCCCCGCAGCCTCCAGCGGGGGCCCGCCAGCCTGCTCGCGCAGGGCGGCGCGGCGCGACAGCCGGACCCGCCGCTGGGCGTCGATGTCGATGACCTTGACCAGCACCTCGTCCCCCTCGTCCAGCACGTCCCGCACCTCGCCGATGCGCCGCTCGTCGATCTCGGAGATGTGCAGCAGCCCCTCGACCCCGGGCAGGATCTCGACGAAGGCGCCGAAGTTGACCACCCGCACCACCTTGCCGACGTAGACCTTGCCCAGCTCGGCCTCGGCCGTCAGCTCCTTGATGATCTCGACCGCCTTCTGCGCGGCGACCTCGTCGGACGAGGCGATGTCGATCCGGCCGTCGTCCTGGATCTCGATCTTGCAGCCCGTGCGCTCGGTGATCGAGCGGATCATCTTGCCGCCCGGCCCGATGACGTCGCGGATCTTGTCCTTGTGGATGTAGATGCTGATGATCCGCGGCGCGTAGGGCGAGATCGCGGGGCGCGGCGCCGCGATCGCCCGGTTCATGTGCGCGAGGATCGCCAGCCGCGCCTCGCGCGCCTGCTCCAGCGCCCGCCGCATGATCTCGCGGGTGATGCCCGTGACCTTGATGTCCATCTGCAGGCCGGTGATGCCCTGTGCCGTGCCGGCGACCTTGAAGTCCATGTGACCGTGGTGGTCCTCGGCGCCGGCGATGTCGGTCAGCACCTCGAAGCGGTCGTCGTGCTTGATCAGGCCCATCGCGATGCCGGCCACCGCCGCGCTGATCGGCGCACCGGCGTCCATCAGCGCCAGCGAGCCGCCGCAGACGGTGGCCATCGACGACGAGCCGTTGGACTCGAGGATGTCGGACACGATGCGGATCGTGTACGGCCACTTGTCCTCGGACGGGATCACCTGCAACAGCGAGCGCTCGCCCAGGGCGCCGTGACCGATCTCGCGCCGTCCCGGTCCGCGCAGGAAGCGCGCCTCGCCGACCGAGAACGGCGGGAAGTTGTAGTGCAGCATGAAGCGCCGCATCGATTCGCCCTCGACCCAGTCCAGCCGCTGCGCGTCGGCCGAGGTTCCGAGCGTGACCGTGACGAGCGCCTGGGTCTCGCCGCGGGTGAACAGCGCCGAGCCGTGGGTCCGCGGCAGGACGCCGACCTCGCACTCGATCGGCCGGATCGCGTCGAACCGCCGCCCGTCGAGCCGGCGGCCCCGCAGCATCACCTCGTCGCGCAGGATCAGCTCCTGCATCTCGCCCCAGAAGCGCTTGGCGAACGCACGCCCCTCGGCGTCGTCGTCGGCGAAGCCGGCGAGCAGCTTGTCGCGCAGCGCGTCGACCTGGGCGTAGCTCTCGAGCTTGCCGTGAACCCGCATCGCCTCGGCCAGCGGCTCCTTCCAGCCGTCGAGCAGCCGCTGGCGCAGGCCCGCGGGCTCCGGCAGCCGGGCGACGGGCCGGCGCGGGCGCGCCGCCTCGTCGATCATCCGGCGCTGCAGCGCGACGACTTGGCGGATCGCCTCGTGCCCGCGGTAGATCCCCTCCAGGATCTCGGCCTCCGAGACCTCGCGGGCGCCGGCCTCGACCATCACCACCGCCTCGTCGGTCCCGGCCACGACCAGGTTCAACCGCGAGCTCTCGAGCTGCTGGAACGTGGGGTTGATCCGGTACCGTCCGTCGGCATCGAGGCCGACGCGCACGGCGGCGATCGGGCGCTCGAACGGGATGTCGGACAGGCCGAGCGCGAACGAGGCCCCGGTGATGGCCAGCACGTCGGAGTCGTTCTCCTGATCCGACGAGAGCAACAGGCCGATGATCTGGGTCTCGTAGCGCCAGCCCTCCGGGAACAACGGCCGGAGCGGCCGGTCGATCACGCGCGAGGTGAGCACCTCCTTCTCGTTGGGGCGGCCTTCCCGGCGGAAGAAGCCACCCGGGATCTTGCCGGCGGCGTAGGTGTTCTCGCGGTAGTCGACGGTCAGCGGCAGGAAATCGACCCCTTCGCGCGGCGTCCGGGCGGCGACGGCGGTGACGAGCACCACGGTGTCGCCGTAGCGCAGCGTCACCGCGGCATCGGCCTGCCGGGCCATGCGGCCGGTCTCGACCGTCAGCGTCCGCTCACCGAGCGGGATCTCCATGCGTCGTTGCTTCAAGGCTCTCTCCTCCGGCACGCGGGTCGGACGGGTGCGACCGTCGTCGGCGCTGAACGGGTGTCCCCCACCCCGGGATCGCAGCTGTCGCGACGGCGGCCGCCGGACGACACGTCAGGCCCCGGCTGCGCGGGCTGACGCGGGACGCACCGGGCCCGCCCGGCGGATCGCCGCGCAGCCCGGGCCGTGGTCGGGGCGGTTACTTGCGGATACCCAGCTGGGTGATGATTCTCTGGTAGCGCTCAAAGTCTTTCTGCTTGAGGTAGTCGAGCAGGCGCCGGCGGCGTCCGACCATCTTGAGCAGGCCGAGCCGGGAGTGATGGTCTTTCGTGTGGACCTTGAAGTGCTCGGTGAGCTGCTCGATCGTTCGTGTCAGGAGCGCGATCTGGACTTCCGGAGAGCCGGTGTCGACGGCGTGCGTGCGGAAGCTCGCGATCGTCTCGGTCTTTCGTTCCCGGGTGAGAGGCACCACTCGTCTCCGATCCGTGCGCCGAACCTCGCCCGAGACCCAAGCGATCCTCCGGACGGCGGGCCCGAACGATACCACAGCGGCCCGCGCGGCGGCAACCATCGGGCGCTGCTCGAGTTAGCCGGACGCCCCGGGGCCGCTCCGGCCGGCGGCGCCCCGCGGCGGCACGGGAGGGGCCGCGACCACGACGCGTGGCCGCAGCCGGCCGGCCGCGGATTCCCCGATTCCCAGCAGGCGGCCCGCGGGGTCGTACACGGCCACCGGACCCGCGAGCTCGAGGCCCGGCGGGTCGATCGAAGCTCCGCCGCAGAAGCTCCGCGCCAGCTCGTCGTCGTCGAGCCGGTGCGGCGGGGGCAGGAGCGGCATGCGCTCGGGAGCCACGAGCGCCGGGGCCAGGCGCTCCGCGGACCCGGCTCCCGACAGCGCGAGCGCGTCCTCGACCGCCATGCTCCCGATCCGCGTCCGCCGCAGGGCAGCGAGCGCCGCGCCGCAGCCCAGCTTCCGGCCGAGATCGCGGACCAAGGCCCGGACGTAGGTCCCCGCGGTGACGGTGACCTCGAACCGGAACCGGTCGGCCTGCCCGGTCGCCTCGACGCGGAAGTCGTGCACCTCGATCGGCCGCGCCGCGCCGATCACGCGGGCGCCGCGCCGGGCGAGCCGGTACATCCTCTCGCCGCCGAGCTTGCGCGCAGAGTAGGCGGGAGGCAGCTGGAGCTGGGACCCTTCGAGCGCGCCGGCGGCCGCCGCCACGGCGCCGGGCGCGGGCAGCGCTCCGGCATGCCGCTCGAGGACCGCGCCGCTGACGTCGTCGGTCTCGGTCGTCAGGCCGAGGACCAGGATCCCCTGGTAGACCTTGGGCGAGGCGGGAAGGAAGCGCACGAGGCGTGTCGCGCAGCCCAGCACGATCGGCAGCAGGCCGGTCGCCGCCGGATCGAGCGTGCCCGCGTGACCGGCGCGGCGCTGGCCGGTCAGGCGGCGCACCACGTCGACCACGTCATGGCTCGTCGGTCCCGCGGGCTTGTCGACCAGCAGCAGGCCGTGCCAGCCGCCGGTCACGCGTCCTCCGGGGCCGCGTCGCCCACCGTCGGCGACGGGTCGTCGTCGCCGTCCGCACCGCGCTCGCGGCGCAACCGCTCGAGCACCTGCTCCAGCCGCTGGCCGCTCTCCACGCCCTCGTCCCGCACGAAGCGCAGGTCCGGCGTGAATCGCAGGCCGGCCTCGCGGGCCAGCGAGCGGCGCAGGAAGGGGACGGCGTGGTTCAGCGCCGCGAGCGCCTGCTGCGGGTGGTCGAGCAGCGTGACGTAGGCCACGGCGTGGCGCAGGTCGGGCGAGAGCTTGACGTCGGTGAGGGTGACGAAGCCGACGCGGGGGTCCCGCACCTGCTCCCGCAGCAGCCGCGCCAGCACCTGGCGCACGACGTCGGCCACGCGCTCGGGGCGGCGCGGGCTCACGGCCCTTCCCGGTCGAGGTCTCCGGCCTCCTCGCCGGTCTCGAGGAAGTCGCTGCCGGTCTCGATGATCTGACCCGGCACCCCCGACTCGCTCTCGCGATGGATCGCCTCGAACAGGCGAACCAGGGCGTCCCGATCCTGCGCCACCGAGACGATCACCAGCCGGCCGCGCTGCCACAGGTCGGTGTGCTCGCGATACTCGGCGACGGCGACGTTGAACCGGGCCCGGAGCCGGTCCTTGAGCCGCCGCAGCACCTGCCGCTTGTCCTTGAGCGAGCGCGCCCCGGGCAGGTGGATCTCGAAGGTGTACAGACCGATCGTCATGCCGGACTCGCCGCCGCTCGGCGCCGAGCCGGCGCGACTCCGGCGCCGCCGGGTCGGCGACGGGACGGGCGCCCTACAGGCTCTGGGCCGCGACCTTCTCGGTGACGAAGAACTCGATCACGTCACCTTCCTTCAGGTCGTTGTAATTCGCGATGCCGATGCCGCACTCGTAGCCCTGCTTGACCTCGCTCGCATCGTCCTTGAAGCGCTTGAGCGAGCCGACCTTCCCCGAGTAGATCACGACGTTGTCGCGCAGCAGGCGGACCTCGGCGCTGCGCGCGGCCTTGCCCTCGCTGATGTAGCAGCCGGCGACGATGCCGACCTTGGGCACGCGATACAGCCGCCGCACCGCGGCTTGCCCCAGCACCGTCTCCTTGACCGTCGGCTCGAGCAAGCCGACCATCGCCTGGCGCACGTCGTTGAGCAGGTCGTAGATCACGGTGTACAGCCGCAGCTCGACCGACTCCTGCTTGGCCAGCTCGGCCGTCGCGCGGTCGGGGCGCACGTTGAAGGCGACGACGATCGCGTTCGACGCCGAGGCCAGGAGCACGTCGGCGCGGGTGATCGCGCCGATCGAGACGCGGATGACGCGCACCCGGATCTTGTCCTGCGGCAGCTCGGCCAGGCTCTTCTGCAGCGCTTCGGTCGAGCCGTGCGAGTCGGTCTTGAGGATCAGCGGCAGCTCCTTGACCTGGCCCTCGGCCACGTCGCGCGCCAGGCTCTCCAGCGTGCGGCGCGCCGTCGAGGCCTGGGCCTCGGCCCGCATCCGCTCCAGGCGGAACGAGGCGATCTGGCGCGCCCGCGCCTCGTCGCCGACGCACTGGAACAGGTCGCCCGCCACGGGCTCGCCGTCCCAGCCGGTGACCTCCACCGGGCGCGAGGGGCCTGCCGCGGGGACTCGCTGCCCGTGCTCGTCGGCCATCGCGCGAACCTTGCCCGACGCCGCGCCGGCGATGAACGGGTCGCCGACGCGGAGCATCCCCTCCTGGACCAGCACCGTGGCGATCAGGCCGCGCGCCCGATCGAGCTTGGTCTCGAGCACGACGCCGGTCGCCGGCTTGTCGGGGTTGGCCTTGAGGTCCTTCAGGTCGGCGACGAGCAGGATCATCTCCAGCAGCTCGTCGATCCCCTTGCGCTGCTTGGCCGAGATCTCGCAGGAGACGGTCTCGCCGCCGAACTGCTCGACCAGGATCCCGTGGTCGGACAGTTGCTGCTTGACCCGGTCCGGCTGGGCGTTCGGCTTGTCGATCTTGTTGATCGCGACGACGATCGGCACCTCGGCCGCACGCGCATGATCGATCGCTTCGACCGTCTGCGGTTTGACGCCGTCGTCGGCGGCGACCACCAGCACGACGATGTCGGTCACCTTGGAGCCCCGGGCGCGCATCAGCGTGAACGCCTCGTGTCCGGGGGTGTCGAGGAAGGTGATGCGGCGGTTCCGCGCTTCGACCTGGTAGGCCCCGATGTGCTGCGTGATGCCCCCGGCCTCCTGCGCGGCGACGTCGGCGGTGCGAATCGCGTCGAGCAGCGACGTCTTGCCATGATCGACGTGGCCCATGACGGTGACGATCGGCGGCCGGGGCTGCAGGTCCTCGGCCCGGTCCTCGCGGGTCGGCGCCGCCGGGGACTCCGTCGCCTGCTGCGCTTCCTCTTCGAACGAGATCACCTTGGCCTCGGAGCCGAACTCCTTGGCCACGGCGACGGCGATCGTGGGGTCGAGCGGCTGGTTGATGTTGGCCAGGACCCCGCGGGCGATCAGCTTGGCGATGACGTCCTTCGATTTGCGGTTCAGCTTCTCCGCCAGCTCCTTGACCGTGACCGCCTCGGACAGCGTGATCTCCGCGGGTACCGGCGGCAGGTCCGGCTTGGGGCGGGACGGCGTCGGAACGGCCGCCTGATCGCGGTCCTTCTTCCGGCGCTTGGCCCGGTCGTCGGTCGCCACGGGCACCACGCGGGCCGCCGGCGCCGGCCGGCCCGGCACCGCCGGCGTCGCCGGCGGGACGGGGCGGGTGGCGGGTGCGGGCCGCGTGCCCGTGGCGCGAGCCCGCACCGACGGGTGCGGCACGAGCCGGCGGGCCGGGAACACCCTCGGCGCGCGGGGACCGGAAGCCGGCGCTGCCGCTCCCGGCGGCGTCGTGAGCGTCGGCCTCTCCGGTGCGCGGCGCGGCGGCGGCAGCGCCTCGGGCGCCGCAACCTCCTCCGCGGACGGGGCCGCCGCCGCGGCCAGCGGCTCGATCGCCGGCGCCTGACCCGTACCGGGCTCCGCCACGTCGGCCGCGACCTCCGGATGGGCCGCCGGCGCCTGGCGGCGCGCCTGCTCCTCCTCGGCCAGCCGCTGCCGTTCGGCCTCGATCGCGCGGGTCACCCGGACGCGCACCAGATCGGCCGTCTCGTGGTCGAGCACGCTCAGGTCGGACTTGATGTCGCGGCCCAGCCGGTCGAGAAACTCGACGATCAGGGCGCTCTGGACCTGCAGTTCCTTGGCGAGCTGGTAGACGCGGATCTTGGTCATCGCTGCATCCGCCACGTTCACGTCGCCCGCTCGGACGCCGGATGGTCGTCGACGGCGGGCTCGAGCTCCGTGACACCGCTGGCGCTCGAGTCCTCGGCGACCTCCCCGGCCGGGCCCGTGGCACTCGTCTCCTCGATCGCCCGCTGCGCGGCGGCGGCATCCTCGGCCGCCTGCGCCTCCGCCGCGGCCGCTTCCTCGGCCGCCCGCGCCTGGGCCTCGGCGGCGGCCGCCTCCGCGGCGAGCTTGGCCTCCGCGATCTGGCGCTCGAGCCCGACCTCGGCGGAGTCGTGGATCGTGATCGCCGTCTCCTCGTCGATGCCCTCGATCCCCGTCAGGTCCTCGAGCGAGGCGAGCGAGACCTCCTCGATCGTGCGGAAGCCGGCGTCGAGCAGCAGCTGGGCGACCGCGGGGGAGACGTCGGGCAGGCTCGACAGGTCGCGGCTCGCCTGCGCCATCCGCTCCATCTCGGCCTCGACCTCGGCCTTCTTCTCGGCCTCGCTCTTGATCTCGAGGTTCCAGCCGACGAGCTTGCCCGCCAGGCGCACGTTCTGCCCGCGCTTGCCGATCGCCAGCGACAGCTGATCCTCGGCGACGATGACCTCCATCTCGCGGCGCTCGTAGTCCTTGGGCGCGACGCGGTTGATCGAGGCCGGGTTGAGCGCGTTGCGCACGTAACGCGCCGCGTCGTCGTCGTACTGCACGATGTCGATCTTCTCGCCGCGCAGCTCGCGGATCACCGCCTGGACGCGCGAGCCCTTCATCCCGACGCACGCGCCGACGGGGTCGACGTCGCGGTCCTTGGAGCGTACGGCGACCTTGGTCCGCTCGCCCGGATCGCGTGCCACGCTGACGATCGTCACCGTCGCGTCGTAGATCTCGGGCACCTCCATCTCGAACAGCTTCTTGACCAGGAGCTCGCTGGCGCGCGACAGGATCAGCTGCGGCCCCTTCCCCAGTCGCTCGACGTGCACCAGCACCGCGCGGATCCGGTCGCCCGGGTTGTAATGCTCGGCGCGCGACTGCTCGCGGCGCGGGATCACACCCTCGGTCCGCCCCAGGTCGGCGATCAGGTCCCCGCGGTCGAAGCGCTTGACCTGCCCCGTCAACAGCTCGCCCACGCGCTCGGCGTACTCGCGCCAGATCAGCTCGCGCTCGGCCTCCTTGACCTTCTGGTAGATGACCTGCTTGGCCGCCTGGGCCGCGATTCGCGTCAGCGGGGCGTCGAGCTTTCCCTTGGGCGTCTCGATCACGCCGCCGATCTCGGCGTCGGCCCGGATCTGGCGCGCCTCCTCGATCGTGATCTCGGTCGCGGGGTCGGCCAGGTCGTCATCCTCGACGATCGTCTGCCGGCGGAAGACGTCGAAGCTCCCGCTCTCGCGGTCGAAGCGCGCCCCGAACTCCTCGCGGCTGTGGTAGTACTTGCGCGTCGCCGCGGCGTAGGCCTCCTCGATCGCCTGGATGATCACCTCCGGGTCGAGTCCCTTCTCGCGGCCGATCGCCTCGATCGTGTGGAGGAGATCACTGGCCATGGCGCTCACGCCTCCGATCTCGCGAGGGGCGAGGACTATAGCTCAAAACGGCAGATCCTGTCGGGCTTCGATCACCGAGTCGAGACGCAGCTCGAGCGTCGCGCCGGCGCTCGTCTCGAGCAGCAGCACGCCGCCTTCGGCTCCGAGCAGCCGCCCGCGAAACGAGCGCCGACCGCTCGTGGCATCCTCCGTCTGGACGCGCACCCGGCGGCCGATGTTGCGCCGGATGTCGTCGGCGCTGCGGATCGGGCGCTCCACGCCCGGTGACGAGACCTGCAGCGCATAGGAGAACGGCAAGAGGTCGCGGGCGTCGAACTCGGCGCCGAGCGCCTGGCTCACGCGCTGACAGTCCTCGATCGAGACCCCGCGCGGCCCGGGACGGTCGATGTCGACTCGCAACACGCGGCTCCCGCCGCTGCCGCGCAGGCGCAGCTCCACCAGCTCGAGGCCGTGGCGCTCGATCACCGCCGCCGCCAGGCGGAGCAGCTCCCCGCCCGCGCCGCTCTCCGGATCCGCCTCCATCGGCCAATCCCCGCGCCTCCCTCCGGACCATAAAAAAAGGTGGGACCAGCCCACCTCGACCGCACCCGAATGGGGGAAACCCCCACCGCCAATCCGCGAGATAGTCTAGAGGAACGCGGGCCGCCCCGCAACCCGGGTCAGCCCCCCCCTGCAGCGCGAATCCGCTCCGCGATCTGCGCGGCGTCGGCGGCGTCCGGCCGTAGCTCGAGGTAGCGACGGAAGTGTTGCAGCGCCTCGGCCTTCTGACCCGCGGCATCGAGCGCCATGCCCAGACTGCGGGCCGCGTCGGCGTTTTCCGGTTCGACCTCGAGCGCCTTGCGGAAAGCGTCGCCGGCCGGCACGAACTCCTTCTTCTTGAAGTAGGCGGCACCGACGCTGTAGAGGTGCCGCGCCGAGCGGAAGCCGGCGGCCAGACCCGAGTCGAGGGCCCGCGCCGCCTCCTCCGGCCTGCCCGCTTCGAGGTGCAGCATGGCCAGGTCGCCCCAGGCCTCGGGTGCCGCGGAGCCCAGCCCGAGCGCCGCTTCCAGCTCGGTCGCCGCACGCTGCCAGTCGCGGTCCTGCTCGAGGAGCAGAAACCGGTTGAGGTGGGACAGGCCGTCGACGTTCGCGTCGTCGTTGAGCGCGATCTCCCGGGCGAACGCCTCGAGCGCGCCGGCGCGGTCGCCCGTCGCGACCAGGGCCGTGCCGAGCTGGAACTGCACGCGCGTCAGCGTCGGGTCGAGATCCGCGCAGCGCCGCAGCACGGGAAGCGCATCGGCGAACCGCTGGAGCGCGACCAGCACCTCGCCGCGCATCCGCAGCAGCGGCGGATCGTCCGGATGCCGTTCCTCGAGCGCGGCGAGGGCGCGCTCCGCCTCGTCGTAGGATCCCGCCTGCACCAACCGGCTCGCCGCCGCGAGGTCGGCCGGCTGTGCGGCGCCAGGCTGCGGGGCGGGCGCTTCCTGCGCCGCGGCGGCCAAGGCACAGCCGAACGAGACCAGGGCGCAGCAGCGGGCGACGGTCCGAGTGTAGGCGTTCACGACACTCCCTTTCATCTCCTGCGACAAGAGTCTAGCAGCGGGAGCGCCGGCCGCGGTACGCCCTCGCCCCGCCGATTCCGCGAGCGGAGTCGACGCACCCGGAAAGTTCCGCCCGCTCCTTGAATCGAGCTCTCCCAGGCACAAATTACCCTTCGCGGCCCCGCCGCCGGAGCCCGGCCTAGCGCCGGGGCGCGGAGATGGAAGGCCCGAGTCGCTCCCCGGGAGAGCTCGTGCCAGGCATTCAGGGCCCGAGGAGGAGGAGGCGTCATGAAGCAGTCATCGCTGAGCCTGCGCGTCGGGCTCGTCCTGTGCGCCCTGGCGCTCGTCAGCGCGCCGGCGCTCGCTCAAACGGCCTCGATCGAGGGCCGGGTGGTCGATCCCGAGGGCCGCGGCGTCGGCGGGGCGACCGTCGTCGCCACCAACATGCGGACCGGCTTCGCGCGGGCGGCAGAGACCGACGCCGACGGGGTCTACCGCGTGCTGGTCCTGCCCCCGGCCCCGTACCGGGTCGAGGTGAGCCGGCAGGGGATGTACGCACCGGTGACCGAGCTCGAGCTGCGCGTCGGCCAGACCGCGAACGTGACGATCCCGATGACCAAGCAGAAGGTCGAGACCGTCACCGTGACCGCGAACCCGATCCTCAACGTCAGCGAGACCGAAGTCGCGACGGTGGTCGATCCGGACCAGATCCAGCAGCTGCCGCTCATCAACCGCGACTTCACCGACCTCGTGCGGCTGGCTCCGGGCGCCAAGTTCAAGCAGACCGGACAGCTCGACCCGACGAAGAACGATCTGTTCTACCGTCCGTTCACGATCGGCGCGGGCAACGGCCGCGAGGTCAACGTCGCGATCGACGGCGGGGACAACAACGACCTGGCGGTCGGCAGCTACATGATGGGGTTGACGCTCGAGGCGGTCCAGGAGTACGAGGTCGTCACCGACCAGTACAAGGCCGAGTACGGCCGCGCCTCGCACGGCGTGGTCAACGTCGTGACCAAGTCGGGCAGCAACGACCTCGAGGGCTCGGTCTTCGGCCTGTACCGTGACGAGGACTTCCGCCGGCGGCAGTTCGACGAGTCGCTGGCCGGCGCGCCCAAGGCCCCCTCCGAGCGCAAGCAGTACGGCTTCTCGCTCGGCGGCCCGCTGCTCGCGGACCGGCTGTTCGGCTTCGGCAGCTACGAGCGGATCGAGGAGGAGATCCCGGTCTCCTACTCGCCCGACCTGACCCAGTACGCCCGCACCGGCTCGTTCGCCGGCGACTCGTTCCCCAGCGGGCCGGAGCGCGACCTGTTCCTGGCCAAGGCCAGCTGGAACGTCAACCCGACGAACACGGCGTTCCTGCGCTACAACGTCGACGACAACCAGTCGCGGAACGACCAGGGCGGGACCACGACGCTGCAGCAGTACAACGGCAACAGCACGAACGAGACCTGGTCCGCGCTCGCCAACTGGACCAGCGTCATCGGAAGCAACAAGATCAACGAGCTGCAGTTCCACGTCATCGAGTTCGAGAACGGCGTGACGAGCAACACCGATCCGTCGTCGATCGACTTCATCACGAACGAGGTGTTCGACGCCGACATCCCGTTCACGCTCGGCCGGAATCCGAACACGCCGCAGGCGACCTTCATCGAGAAGATGCAGATCCGCGACGACTTCACGTGGACCCTCGGCGACCACGACGTCAAGGCCGGCCTCGACTACATCGACGTCGACTTCCCCGACTCGCAGCTCGGGTTGCCGGACCAGTTCACCGTCAGCTTCGCCTACCAGTCGGGGCTGAGTCCCGACGACGTCGACGCCGACCCGTCGAACCTGGCCAACATCGACGAGATCTCGTTCGCCAATCCCGGGCACATCCCCGGCCGCGGCTACCGGCAGCTCGGCCTCTACCTCCAGGACAACTGGCGTGTCAACGACCGCTGGAGCGTCTACTACGGCATGCGCTACGACCGCGACGACGGCCTGTTCGACCACCTGCACCAGGGGATCAACGCCGACTTCTACGAGGCCGTGGCGGCGAGCACCAAGGCCGACCGCCCGGTGTTCGAGCGCACCTTCCCCGAGGATCCGCAGACGATCTCGCCGCGGATCGGCTTCGTGCACCGGTTCCAGGGCCAGGACAACGACGTGCTGCGCGGCTCGTGGGGCATCTTCTACGACAAGCTGATCGAGAACCTGACGATCTTCTCGGCGCAGAACCTGAGCCCGGTGTTCTACCCGACGCTCGACAACCTGGACTGCGACAGCGGCGGCTGCCTGGCCGGAGCCGATCCCGACGGCGCCGGACCGATCGCCCCGCTGCCGGCCGACTTCAGCTACGCCAACTGGATCGACCCGTCGACCGGCCTCCAGGCCTGGAACGCAGCGAACGTGGCGAGCCTGGGCCCGCTGGCCACGCTCGACGGCCAGGTGCTGACCATGCCCTCGCCCGGCTGGGAGATGCCGGCCACCCGTTCCTGGTCGCTGGGCTGGGGCCACCGCTTCACGCAGGACTGGGCGATGGACCTGAACGCGATCTACGCCGACGGCTACCATCAGTACCGGATCTGGGACGTGCGCGGCACGCCGGGCGGCTCGCGCAACACCGGGATCGTCCCGGCGACGACCGCCTCGCGCGAGCTGTACTTCATGACGAACGGCCGCACCGAGTACACCTCGCTGCAGGGCCAGCTCCGGGCGCAGAAGCCGAAGTACAGCCTGGTGTTCAACCTCAACCTGTCGCGGGCCGAGGGCTCGCAGGACAGCGGCGCGTCGGCGGCCGAGTCCGGCACGGTCGACATCTTCTCGGGCGGCAATCGCCGCTACACGGGCTCGGCCGGCTTCAACCAGTTCTGCAACTCCTCGACGCCGCACGGGGACCCGCTGCTGTACGCCGCGGGCCCGACCTGCGTCGGCGACGAGTGGGGCCCGATCTCCGGCGACCAGACGATCTGGGCCAGCGTCGCCGGGATCTACCGTCTGCCCCACGGCTTCACCGTCAGCGGCGACGTCGCCTACGGCAGCGAGATCGCCTTCTGGCCCAACGCCGGCTACGACCAGAACAACGACGGCTTCAACTCCGGCTCCGAGTACGTCGGCAGCGCGGGTGGAGCGACGGGCGACTCGTACTTCAACCTGAACGTCCGCGGAACGAAGAAGTTCATGCTGTTCCGCGACATCGCCCTCGACCTGTTCGCCGAGGTGCACAACCTGACGGGCACGGACAACCTCGGCCTGTACGTCCAGCAGCGGCAGGCCCAGTCCGATGGCTCGGCGAACCCGAGCTTCGGCAATCCGACCGGCGGCTACCTGGGCTCGCCCCAGACCTGGAACGCCGGGATGCGGCTGACGTTCTAGCCCGCACGACGACGAGACGCGCGACGGAGGGGGCCTGCGGGCCCCCTCCGTCTTCGTGGGCCTCGGGGTTCCGTGACGGCAACCCCGTCCTGCCCGTGACGAGTTGCGGTGCGCGAGGCGCGGACGTACGATCCCGTCATCGTGCGCCCCGCATCCGAGCGTCGGCTGGTCGTCTGATGACCTCTACTCCCTGCCCGAAGGGAGGGTCAAGTACGAGCTGGAGGCGGGCCTGCTGCTCTCGGAGCCCCACCCCGGAATGCAGCACGGGCGCGTCGCGGCGGCGGTCGCGGAGATCCTCCGCTCCCACGTGCGGCGTCACGGGCTCGGCGTGGTGCTCGGCAACGATACCTGGTTCGTCCTCGCCAGGTCTCCGGACACGGTGCGCGGGCCGGACGTCGCGTTCGTCGTGCGGAAGCGATTCGAGCGGGTCGGCGACCTGACTCCGGCCTTTCCCGGAGCCCCCGATCTGGCCGTCGAGGTCGTTTCTCCGAGCACGACCCGTGCGAGCCTCCACGGGAAGATCGCCGACTACCTTTCGGCCGGGACCGCATGCGTCTGGGTCGTCGATCCCTCATCCCAGACCGTCACCGTGTACCGGTCCCTGCTGTCCCCGAGGACGATCGAAGCCGGCGAGATCCTCGACGGCGGGGACGTCGTGCCCGAGTTCCGCGTGCCGGTCGAGCTGCTGTTCGAGATCTGACCGGCGCGGTCAGTCGTCCGGCGCGGCGCCGGGCGCTCGGTCCGGAGGGGGGGCACCGGCCGCGGTGACGAGTTCGGTCAGCTCCGTGAAGGTGAAGGCCTGCGGGTCGCGCAGCACGACCGAGAACAGGTAGCGCCCGGGCGGGAGCTCGAGCTCGCCCTGGTAGCGCGGGGCGACGATCGCGCCGCGCTCGTAGGTCGAGCGCTCGTAGGCGTGGCTCAGGAAGTGGAACGAGTCGGCCAGCGGGGCTCCGTCCGCGGTCAGCAGCCTGAGGTGCAGCGTGAAGTTGACGCCGACCTCGGTTGCGGTCTCGACCCGGTCGAAGGCGGCCGGGTCGAGCGTCACGGCGAACGGAACGCGGCTGCGGCCCTGCTCGACCTCGGCCGCGCCGAGATCGAGCCGCCCCAGCGTGGCGTCGCCGCGGCGCGGCTCGAAATAGAAGCCGTCGCGGGTCGCGACCGAGCATCCGCGACGCAGGCACTTGGCCGACACCTCGACGAACTTGTCGAGCTTCTTCACCCGTCCGAGATCGGTATAGTACCCGAGGCGGTAGGCGCCCTCGGTCGCGCGCAGGGCCCGCTCCAGGTCGCCCAGGAAGTCGGAACCGCCGTAGAAGCGCCCGCCGGTGTTGCGCGACAGCTCGTCCAGCCCGCCGCGCGCCGTTTCGAAAGCGCGGGCGAACGGCCGTGCGCCCTGGCGGTAGCGCTGGCGGCTCGAGCCGTCGAAGTCGGCCGTCGGCTGCCGGCTACCGTCGATCGTGAAGATCGCGACGTCGCCGCGCACCGCCTTCTCGATCGCGCGGAAGAAGCCCCGGCGGTACTCGACCTCTTCCAGCAGCTCGAACCGCAGCTGCTCCAGCTCCCAGTTGGCGCCGGCGAAGGCCCGCACCGCCTCGACCGCCTCGTCGGCCGGCTCGAGCGACACGCCGTGCGAGAACAGCAGCACGTACTTCTGACCCTGGACGCCGGCCAGCAGGCGGACGACGGTCTCGATGCCGTCGATGAACGCCTCGGTGCCGCCGTGGATCTCGCGCATGTAGTTCCGCACGGCGGCGGACATGCACTCCTGGCCCGTGCGGTAGCTTCCCTGGACGGCGATCTGGAGCTGGCAGTCCTCGACCACCGCCAGCAGCTCGCGCATCCGCGCCTCCCAGTCCCGCGGCAGCGCGTCGCGGGAGAAGGCGGACTGGACGCCCCGGCCCAGGGCGGCCCGGTCGTCGGTGAAGTTCTGCTCGAGCTCGAGCCTCCCGCTGAACGTCCCGATCGCGGCGAGGTCTCCGTCGGGCAGCCGCTGCTCGATGAACTCGAGCGCCGCGCGCCGCAGGTCCTCGCGCGTCCTGAGGTCGCCGTGGACGAGATCGAACAGGAAGAAGAACCAGCGCGGCTCGACCCCGGAGCTGGCGCGCGGCTCGCGCCCGTCGGGACCGACGAAGTGGATCCGGCCGTCGGGGAGCGGCGTCGTCGCGGGCTCGCGCCGGTGGCGCTGGAAGAAGGCGAGCCGCTGCGGCTCGCCGCGTTCGCGCACCACGATTTCGTCGGCGCGGAGGTCGGTGATCGGCGCGCCCGTGGAGTCGGTGGCGAGCACCGACATCTCGACGAGATAGACACCGACGCGCTCCTCGAGCGCCGTCGCGAGCGGTTGCGAGCCGGCCGCGGAGTCCGGCGCGGCGTGGCCGGCCCCCCCGCCGGTCCAGCCAAGCGCCAGGAGGATCAGGGGAAGCCCGGCGAGGCCTCGCCGCGGGACCCTGCCTGGGCTGCGCCGCGATTCCACGCGGGCATCGTACCCTACCTCCGCGCCGCTCCGGGGGGTCGAGCGGGCGGCGAAACCGCCGAGAAACCGCGTCCCGCAGCCCGTTTCCTCCGGCTGGCCCGGCCCCCGGGAGGGCGGCCGGGCGGGCCGGGAGGGGCCCTTGAAGTCTTGCCGGTTTGTGTCTATGATCTGGCTGCTTCCGCACGGGCAGCGGGAGGCCAGGCCTCCCTCCGAGCGATGTTCTTTGAAAACTAGGTAGAGCGTGCCGGCCTTGTGACGGTTGTCGTCTCGAGGCGGACCGGAGCGGTCCGTCTCGAGCGTCTCTTGACTCTGGTTCGAGCGAGCCGGCGGGGTCACCCGCCGGATCCAAAGCTTTAACTGGAGAGTTTGATCCTGGCTCAGAACGAACGCTGGCGGCGTGCCTAACACATGCAAGTCGAACGAGAAAGCGGGCTTCGGTCCGCGAGTAAAGTGGCAGACGGGTGAGTAACACGTGGGTAACCTGCCCGGAGGTGGGGAATAACCTCCCGAAAGGGAGGCTAATACCGCATGATATCTCGAGGGTTCGCCTTCGCGATCAAAGCTAGCCTCTACTCGTAAGCTAGCGCCACCGGAGGGGCCCGCGGCCCATTAGCTAGTTGGCGGGGTAATGGCCCACCAAGGCGACGATGGGTAGCCGGCCTGAGAGGGTGAACGGCCACACTGGAACTGAAACACGGTCCAGACTCCTACGGGAGGCAGCAGTGAGGAATCTTGCGCAATGGGGGAAACCCTGACGCAGCGACGCCGCGTGGAGGACGAAGGCCTTCGGGTCGTAAACTCCTGTCGAGCGGGACGAATGCCGCGGGGATGAATGAGCCCCGCGGTTGACGGTACCGCTGGAGGAAGCCCCGGCTAACTCCGTGCCAGCAGCCGCGGTAATACGGAGGGGGCTAGCGTTGTTCGGAATCATTGGGCGTAAAGGGCGCGTAGGCGGCTCGGCAAGTCAGACGTGAAATCCCGCGGCTCAACCGCGGAACTGCGTTTGAGACTGCCGGGCTCGAGTCCCGGAGAGGGTAGTGGAATTCCCAGTGTAGCGGTGAAATGCGTAGATACTGGGAGGAACACCGGTGGCGAAGGCGGCTACCTGGACGGGTACTGACGCTGAGGCGCGAAAGCGTGGGGAGCAAACAGGATTAGATACCCTGGTAGTCCACGCTGTAAACGATGGGCACTTGGTGTTGCGGGTATCGACCCCTGCAGTGCCGAAGCTAACGCATTAAGTGCCCCGCCTGGGGAGTACGGTCGCAAGGCTGAAACTCAAAGGAATTGACGGGGGCCCGCACAAGCGGTGGAGCATGTGGTTTAATTCGACGCAACGCGAAGAACCTTACCTGGGTTTGAATTGCGG
>Ga0187892_10000610_pt1 | contig 91867 bp, 91 predicted proteins | sample MA1701073metaG_FD_139345 | JGI IMG/M metagenome (GOLD analysis project Ga0187892, IMG submission 139345) | Bio-ooze microbial communities from a basaltic lava cave in the Kipuka Kanohina Cave System on the Island of Hawaii, USA - MA170107-3 metaG ... | reverse complement strand
CTTCCCGACCGCGCTCAAGATGATGATGAAGGCGGTCCCCGAGCCGCGCCGGCGCTACGACCTCGGCCTCCGCTCGATCATGAGCGCCGGCGAGGCGGTGGGCGAGACCGTGTTCGCGTGGAGCCGGGAGGCGCTCGGCGTCACCATCAACGAGATGTTCGGCCAGACCGAGATCAATTATCTCGTCGGCAACTCGCACACGCTCTGGCCGGCGAAGCCGGGCTCGATCGGGCGGCCGTATCCCGGCCACCGGATCGCGGTAATCGACGACGACGCCAACGAGGTCCCGGTCGGCGAGGTCGGCGAGGTCGCCGTCCACCGCACCGACATCCACGGCGATCCGGACGCGGTGTTCTTTCTCGGCTACTGGAAGAACGACGCGGCGACGCGCAAGAAGTACACCGGCGACTGGTGCCGGACCGGCGACCTCGCCAAGCGCGACGCCGACGGCTACCTATGGTACGAGGGGCGGGCCGACGACGTGTTCAAGAGCGCCGGCTACCGCATCGGCCCGTCGGAGATCGAGAACTGCCTGGTGAAGCACCCGGCGGTGGCGAACGCCGCGGTCGTGCCGAGCCCGGATCCCGAGCGCGGCAACGTGGTCAAGGCGTTCATCGTGCTCACCCCGGGGCACGCCGCCTCGGCGGCGCTCGAGGAGGAGATCCGGAACCACGTGCGCGCGCGGCTCGCGCCGTACGAGTATCCGAAGGAGATCGAGTTCATCGCCGAGCTGCCGATGACCACGACCGGGAAGGTGCAGCGGCGGGTGCTCCGCGAGCGCGAGGCGGCGAAGAAGTCGAGCGGCCGCTGAAAAGACTCAACGCAAAGGCGCAAAGGACCGCAAACAACGCAAAGATTCGCTTTGAAGTGGGCTTCTCTGCGTGCTTTGCGAATCGCTGCGCCTCTGCGTTGGCTTTTTCCTAACGGGCCGGGCGCGAGCGCACGAGCATCTTGCCGTCGGCCTCGGCCACCAGCGTGCCGTCCTGGTTGCGGCAGGCGGCGGCGAGCACGACGATCCCGCCTTCGTGCTTCGGCTTGTCGAGCTTGTCGACGATCGTCCAGGTGGTCGTGACCGTGTCGCCCGGACGGACCGGCGCGGTGAACCGGCAGTTGTGCTCGAGGTAGGCGATCGCCGTGGAGTGGAAATACATCCCAGCCGGCGCCGACATCAGCGCGGCGGTGAACGGGCCGTGCAGGATCCGGCCGCCGAACCGCGACGCCCGCGCGTGCGTCTCGTTCACGTGCAGCGGATTGAAGTCGCCGAACATGCCGGCGGCGAGCACGAGGTGCGCCTCGGTGACGGTGAGCGACGCGCCGAACGTTTCGCCGACCTCGACCTCGTCGTAGTGCTTGCCCGGGGACACCGGCCGATTGTTCCAGACCGGCCAGCGCCGGGCAAGGACCCGCCGTCGTCCCTGGCGTAGACTCGGGGCTGACGCCAGCCAGGGGCGACGCGCCGATGAAGCTCTACACCTACTTTCGCTCCTCCGCCTCGTATCGCGTCCGCATTGCGCTCGCGGTGAAAGGCCTGGCGCACGCGGCGGAGTACGTGAGCCTCCCGAGGGGCGAGCATCAGGCGGAGCAGTTCCGCGCGGTCAACGCCCAGGCGCTGGTGCCGGCGCTCGAGGACGGCGGCCGGGTCTTCATCCAGTCGCTCGCGATCATGGAGTACCTGGAGGAGCGTCATCCCAAGCCGCCGCTGCTTCCCGCGTCGCCCGCCGATCGGGCCTACGTCCGGGCGGTGTCGCAGATCGTCGCCTGCGAGCTGCACCCGCTCAACAACCTGCGCACGCTGAAGCACATCCGCAAGGCCTACGGCCTCGACGAGGACGCGGTGAACGGCTGGTACCGGCACTGGATCGCCGACGGATTCGCGATGCTCGAGGCGTACCTCGGCCGCGAGCGGCGCTGCGGCCGGTACTGCTACGGCGACATGGTGACGATGGCCGACTGCTGCCTCGTCCCCCAGGTGTTCAACGCGAAGCGCTACGCGTGCGATCTCGCGCCCTATCCGACGATCGTGCGGATCTTCGACGAGTGCATGAAGCTCGAGGCGTTCTCGTCGACCGAGCCGGCCAGGCAGCCGGACGCGGCCTGACGATCCGGGCCGGCGCGCGGCGCCCGCCGGGTCGCGATCAGGCGGCGATCACCGCGCGGTCGCGCCCGGCTTGCTTCGCGCGGTAGAGCGCCGCGTCGGCGCGCTCGACCGTGGCGCTCCAATCCTCTTTCGGCCGGTGCTCCGCGACGCCGACCGACACCGTCACCCGGAAGCCTTCCCCGAGCGCGGCAAAACCCAGCGCGGCGACCACGGTGCGCACCCGCTCGGCGACGGTCTGCGCGCTACCGACGGGCGTGTGCGGTAGCACCAGGAGGAACTCTTCGCCGCCCCACCGCCCGAAGACGTCGGTGGCGCGCAGGGTGGCCTGCGCCGCTTGCGCGACGCGGCGCAGCACCTCGTCGCCGGCGGCGTGGCCGAACCGGTCGTTGATGCGCTTGAAGTGGTCGATGTCGAGCAGGCACAGCGACAGCAGGCCGCCGTACCGGGCGCTGCGCGCGATTTCGAGATGGATGGACTCGGTGATCCGGCGGCGGTTGAAAACGCCGGTGAGCTCGTCGTGGGCGGCGAGGCGCTCGATCGTCGCGAGCGCCTGACGGAGGTTGGCGTTGCCTTCCTCGAGCTCGCGGCGCATCCGGCTGATGTAGCCGGCCATCACCGAAAACCACACCAGCACCACCGCGAGCGTCGACCACTCCAGCAGCTCGATGCCGGGCGCGGCGGGGTCGCGCGGCCACTGCAGGTACAGGACCACGCCGTAGCTCGCGAGCACGATCCCGGCGAGCGCGAGCAGCTGCCGGACGCTGAGCCGGAACGCGCCGAACAGGAAGCTCACCGGATAGATCATCTGCAGGGCGCCGTGCGCCGCGCGGGCCTCCGAGAGCACGTACAGGATGACGATGCTCGCCGCCAGGATCTGCTCGACGGTCAGGCTCGGGTCGCGCCAGCGCCGGTTGAGCCCGGAGCGGAACAGGACGTAGAACAGGACGACGAAGAACGCGCTCAAGCCCGTGGCGACGGCGAGCGCGCGCAGCGAGATGATCTCGAGGAGGTAGCAGACGAAGAACAGTGCCACGACCATCGCCGTGGTCGCGGCCGCCATGAAGTAGCGTCGCAGCCGCAGCTGCTGCTTCGAGTCCTCGCGCGGCAGAACGCGGGCTGCGGGCACTCCTCCCTCCTTCGCCACCGGCGCCGCGCTCGGCCGTCGCGGGATCGCGTGCCGTTCGGGTCGGGTGGGCGCAGCGCTTCGAGCTGGTCCCGCCGCCCGGAATCGAACCGGGATCTAGCGCTTAGGAGGCGCTCGTTCTATCCATTGAACTACGGCGAGGTCGGGCGGACGCGCGCGCCCAACGCGCATCGGCCAGTGTGCGGATCCGACCGATCGCCCCTGGTCCCAGCCAACGGGGCGCTGATCGCACGCCGCACCGGCGAGGCGGTTCGCTTCGCCAAACGGCGCGCCGCTGCCTAGCGGGCAAGATGCGAAGGTCCGCCCAACTTGGCGGCGAAATGCTTGATGTCGATCGCGGGCAACGTCGTGATGTTGACCGTGCCGCGCGCGCCGAGGTCGACTGAAAGATGCGCGATCGTCTCGTTGTCCGGGGCCTCGATGATGCTGAGGAAATCGTAGGCTCCGAGCAGCGCGTACTGGGAGACGATCCTGCAACCGAATTTCTCGATCTCCTTGTCCACCGCCGCGATCCGCTCGGGGTTCTTGTGAATGGTCTCGCGACCTGCGGGTGTCAGCGTGCTCAAGAGAACGTATAGGGGCATGGTTCTCTCCTCGTTGGTGGAGCGCTGCGGTGAAAGCGGCATGCCGATTCTCGGCAGAAAGCCCAGCGAGCGCAAGAGGATCCGCGCCGGTGTCTTCTCGGTCGGGAGCTGCGGCCCGGTGGGGCGACGGTTCGGTTTCCCCCGGCGCCGCTCGAGCGAGTGGAGGTCGACGTCACTTGTAGTACGCGGGAGCCTTCTTGTAGGTGGCGTAGCTGTCCGCGTCGTGCGAATAGAAAATCTCGGCCTCGTGCTGCGCGGCGAGATCCTGCAGACGGCGCATCGAAAGCAGCGACGCCGTCGGATCGAGATGGAAGCTCGAGATCACCATCTTGTCCATGTTCGCCTTCGAGTAGCAGGCGTCACCGGTGAAGAGCATCGGACGGCGGTTCTTGAGCTTCACCATCAGGCTGTAGTGGCCGGCGGTGTGCCCCGGCGTCTCGAAGAGCGTGACGCCCTTGGCGACCTCCTCGTCGCCGCGCAGCAGCTCGAACTTCGGCGTGTAGATCTCGAGCGCGGGATCCGGCGTCTGCACCGCCGTCCCGGCGGCGGCCGCGCGCTCGCGCTCGATCTCCGGCGCGAAGCTCAGGTCCGAATAGCCGAGGCGCTCGAACGGCTGCGGGCACTTGCACTGCTCGAACTCGAGCTTGTGGCAGAGCGTGGTCGCGCGCCTGAGGTGCTTGTTGCCGCCGCAGTGATCGAAGTGGTAGTGCGAGTTGATGACGTGGGTGATGTCCTCGGGCCGCAAGCCGATCAGCGCGAGCTGCCCGGGAACGGTCTGTTCCGGTGTCTGCATCGGCTTCTCGAACGGCAGCACCTTCTCGACGTGCCGCAGGTCGTAGCCGGTGTCGAAGATGAACTTCCCCTCCGGGTGATCGATGAGGACACTGTAGCAGGGGAACCGGACTTCGCCCGCCGGCCCGTGGTTCCAGAAGACGTGGAACCCGTCGATGACGAGCGTTCCGCCGTCGAGCAGATAGACCCGTGTCTCGCTCATTGCAGCCTCCTCTCTTCTCCCATCAGTGCGCGCCACGCTCGTACGGACGCCCGAGTGCCTCCGGCAGTCGCGCGCTTCGTCCGAACGCCACGAGAAAAATGATTATGAGAGCGAACGGGATCATTTGCACGACGTCCGTCGGCACCTGGAAGCCCGCCACCTGCACCGCGGTCGTGAGCGAGGTCGACAGGCCGACGACCAGCGCTCCGGCGAGCACCCAGCTCGGCCGTCCGCGCGCGAGCATCGCGAGCACGATGCCCATGAAGCCTGCGCCATTGGTCATGAAGGGGACGAACAGGCCGGCCCCGACGTTCGCCAGGTACGCACCGCCCGCGCCGGCGAACGCGCCGGTCGCAAGCACCGCCCAGCATCGCGTCGCGACGACGCTCACGCCGGCGAGGTCGAGCGCCGCGGGCTTCTCGCCCGCCGCGGCGAGATTGAGTCCGACGTTCGAGTATCGATAGAGCCACGCGAGCAGCACGATCGCCGCGGCCGACAGATAGGCGAACGGGTGCTGGGTGAAGAGGCTCTCGCCGAGCACCGGGATGTCGGAGAGGAGCGGCAGCGCCAGCTCGGGCTGGCGCGGCAGGCGCGGAAACGTGCTGCTGAACTGGATGTGGTGCGCGAGGCTCGTCGCACCCTGCGCCGCGAGCGTGAGCCCGATGCCGACGACGATCTGGTTGAGGGCGAAGCGGACGCAAAGGAGCGCCATCAGCGCGGCCACGAACGCCCCGCCGGCCATTCCGGCGCCGAACCCGCCCCAGAACGATCCGCTGGCGAGCGCGAGCGCGAAGCCGCAGTAGGCGCCGACCAGCATCATGCCCTCGAGGCCCAGGTTGAGGACGCCGGCCTTCTCCGAGATCTGCTCGCCCAGTCCGACCAGCAGCAGCGGCACCGCGGCGGTGACGGCACCGCTCACGAAGGCGGTGACGAACGTCGCGCTGAGGAGGGCCTCCACGGCGCTCAAAGCGCCTCCGCCCGCCGCCCCGCGGTGCGCTCGACCAGGGCGAGGATGAGCAGGATCAGCGCGACCATGATCAGCAGGAAGTGATTGGGAAGGTCGGCCCGACGCGAGGCCGACTCGCCGCCGATCACCAGCACCGCGAAGAACGCGACGAAGAGGATCGAGACGACGCCGTGGAAGCGCGCGAGGAACACGAGCGGGACCACCATGAGGCCGTAGGAAGGATGCCAGTCGGCGCGCACTACTCCCCGGACGCCGAGGATCTCGACCGCGCCGGCGAGGCCGGCCAGCGCGCTCGAAAGCGCGAGCACCCCCACGGTCAGCCGCGGCACGTTGAGGCCGAAGTGGTGTGCGGCGGCGGGATTGTGCCCGACGATGCCGACGCGGGTGCCGAAGCTGGTCCGGGTCATCACGTAGTGCACGACCAGGATAGCGATGACGGCGATCGGGACGCCGATGTGCACCAGCGAGTCGGCGATGCGCGGGAGCCGCTCGGCCACCGGCAGGACGAGCGTCTGCGGCACCGCGGTGTCGGGATCGTCGAACACCGTCTTCACCAGGAGCGCGCTCGTGCTCAGGCCGAGAAACGTCATCATCAGCGTCGAGATGATCTCGTTCACCCCCTGATACGCCCTGAGGAGCGCGGGCACGATCGACCAGATCGCGCCGACCGCCGCCGCGAGCAGGAACAGTGCGGGCACCGCGACCCAGTAGGGCATCCGCTCGACCCATCCCGGGGCCTGCGCGGCGACGAACACGGCGGCCAGCAGAAACTGTCCGTCGACACCGAGATTCCACAGTCCGGCCCGGAACGACACGATCAGGCTGGCCGCGATCAGGAGCAGCGGCGCCATCAGCACCAGGGTCTCCTGCAGGCCGCTCTGGCTGGTGATCGCGCGCCGCACGACCTGCGCGTAGAACGCGAATGGGTCGCGACCCAGGAGGGCGAGGATCAGCCCCCCCGCCGCAAGAGCGATTACGATCGGCGCGGCCGGGCGCAACACGGCCTCGATATGCGCGCGGCCGATCAGTCGCATGCGAGCCGATTGCCGGTCAGGTCACGCGTCACCGGCGCCGTGGCCGCCGGTGACGCCCGTCATGAGCCGGCCGATCGTCGCCTCGGCACCGCGCTCGTTCGGCACGATGCCGATCAGGCGGCCGCGGTACATCACGCCGATGCGATCGGCCAGCTCGATCAGCTCGTCGAGCTCGGTGGAGATCACCACCGCGGCAACGCCGGCTTCCGCCCGCCGGCGGATCAAGTCGCGTGCGGCGCGCGTGTTGGCCGCGTCCAGTCCGTGCGTGGGCTTGTGATATACGACGAGCTGCGGATCGAACGACAGCTCGCGGGCGAACAAGGCTTTCTGCACGTTGCCGCCGGAGAGCTTGGCGATCGGCGTCTCCGCGCCCGGCGTTCGCACGTCGTGTCGCGCGATCAGCTCGCGTGCGTGCGAGTCGATGCGCTCCTGCCGAACGACCCCGCGCTGCCAGAAGGGCGCCTCGCCGACGCGCTTGGCGACCAGGTTCAAGGCCACGCTGAACGCGCCGACCGAGCCCTCGCCCAGACGATCGTCGGTGAGGAAGCGCAGCCCGAGCGCCTGTCGCTCGCGCACGCTCTGGTGCGTCACGTCGCGTCCGCTCAGCCGGATCTCTCCGCCCGAGGCCTTCCGCTGACCCGCGATCACCTCGGCCAGATGCTGCTGGCCGTTGCCGTCGACGCCGGCGACGCCGAAGATCTCGCCCGGAGCGACCGTGAAGCTCACGGCTGCGAGCGGGGTCTCGCGGCCGTGCGGGCGCGTGGACACGTGAGCGAGCTCGAGCATAGGGGCCGCCTCACCGCGGGCAGCGGCGGGTTGCACGGAGCCTGCCGCCGCGGCATCGGAGTTTCCCCCGTCGAACATCGCGGCGAGGATGGTGGCGATCGCCGTCTCCCGATCCATCGCCTTGAACTCGGCGGGCGCAAGCTCGGCGACCAGCCGCCCGCGCTTCAGGATCGACACGCGATCGCCGATCTCAAGCACCTCATGCAGCTTGTGCGTCACCATCAGGACCGCGAGGCCTTCGTTCGCGAGCCGCCGCAGCAGCCGGCCGAGCTCGGTGACGCCCTGCGGCGTCAGCATGGACGTCGGCTCGTCCAGCACCAGGATCGACTCGCCGCGCCAGAGCGCCTTGATGATCTCGACCGACTGCTGCTCGCCGAGCGCGAGGTCGCCCGCGGGCGCATGCGGATCGATGCGCACGTCCAGGCGGCGCGCGAACGTCTCGAAGCGCTCGATCGCCGCGTCGCGGCGCATCGGCGCGCTCCAGCGCTGCCCGAGCATCAGGTTCTCGACGACCGTCAGCGTCGGCACCAAGGTGGCGTGCTGATAGACGGTGCCGATGCCGGCGCCGATCGCGTCGCGCGGCGCCCGCAGCGCGACGGTCCGGCCCCGCACGCTGACCGATCCGGCGTCGGGGCGCACGACGCCGGACAGGACGCCGATCAGCGTCGATTTGCCGGCGCCGTTCTCGCCGAGCAGGACGTGGACTTCGCCCGGATGCAGCGCGAGCGAGACCGCGTCGTTGGCGAGGACCCCTGGAAACCGCTTGGTGATGCCGGAGAGAAGGAGGCTGGGCGCGGCCGGCGCCCAGCCTCGTTCGTGCGCGGGTGCGGTGCCCAACGACGGACCGGGCCTGGAGCGGGTCTGCGAGACCGTCGTCGGCGCGACCGTGACGCGCGCCTACTTCGCCGGTGCCTGCACGTCGGTCATCATCGCCCGCACGGCCTGGGCATCGAACACGCGGTCGGGCTTCACCTCGCCGCTCGCGATCTTCTTCTGGATAGCGTCGAGCTCGCTCCAGACGTTGTCGGGGATGGCCGCGGTCTTCAGCAGGCGCACCGAGTTGTCGGCGAGCCCGATCGAGTACGGGCGCTGGCCGAGCTTGCCGGCGTTGATGTCCTCGACCATGCGCACGAACGCCTGGGTCATGTCCCACAGCACCGAGGAGAGCAGGTGACCCTGCGCGACCGAGGACTTGTCGCCGATCACGTCGATCAGCCACACCTTGCCGCCGTCCTTCGCCTTGGTGGTCGTGATCCCCTGCAGCATGCCCATCGTCGAGCCGTTCCCCTGGCCGAGCACGATGTCGGCCCCGGCGGCGATCACCGCCTCGGCGACGCGCCGACCTCCGGGGGCATCGCCGAAGGCCGCCGGGCCGATCACCGCGTAGCGGATGGGAATGCCGGGCTTCACGCTCCGGGCACCCTGCGCGAACGCCGCCGACTGCGCGTTCCAGGGCGGGGGCTCGCCCGACACCACGATCCCCAGGGTTCCGGTGCGGGTCATGCGCGCCGCGAGCACGCCGGCGAGGTACGCCCCCTCGTGCCCGCTCAGGGTGTAGTCGACCACCAGCCCCTGGCGCAGGACCTTCTTCGGCGTGTCGACCACCGCGACCGGCACGTTGCGCTCGACCGCGACCTCATGGGCGGTCGTGTTGTAGCCGCTCGCGTGCGCGATGATGAGTTGCGCGCCGTTGCCCGCCAGCTCGCGCATGATCGGCCGGATGTCGCCGTAGCCGAGTCCTTCGGCCACCTCCACGTCGATGCCGAGGCGCTTGGCGGCCTCGCGGGCGCTGACGATGCCCTGCTGGTTCCAGCCCATGTCGGTACCGCGCTCGGGCGTCATCACCGCGATCTTGCGGACCTTCTTCTGCTGGGCGAGGGCGGGACCGGCGAGAACGGTGAGGCTTGCGCCCACCGCGCCGATGAACTCGCGTCGGTTCCACGATCTGCCGTTCTCGTGTCGCTGCATTGCCCGTTCCTCCTTGGTTGGCGTGACGCTTGCTCGAGCCATCGCAGCGCGCATGATGCCCGGGATGAGCGGTCGATTCCAGCCGCGGACGGGGGCCGTCACTCCGCGGCGACGGTGATGATCCCTAGGGGGATCCCGTCGCGCTCCACTCGGCGCCGCCGCGGCGCGAACGGGTTCGCCCTGGGGCCTCTTCGGGCCGCCCGCGGCCTCGCGCTCTCCGCCAGAGGACCATGTCCCTGCATCCCTCCATTTCCCATCCCTCCAGCACGTCGCATGGCGCGGCGACGGCCTGCCGCCGGAGGTGGCCAGGCTGCGCGAAACGGTGGCCGGCCGAAGCCGGCTCGACCGATAGCGGTTCGGGCACTTGCGAGTGGTCCCGCGTCGCCGCTTTCTCCGCGGAACGGGGCGGGGCGATCAGAGAATCAGGTACCCGAGCACGCCGAGCGCGGCGAAGAACGCCGCGAGATGCGCCCAGGCCCAGAGCGCGAAGCGGCGCGCGAGCTTCTGGGGATCGATGTTGGACAGCAGGTAGAGCCGCCCGTCGCGCGGCGCCGCGACCACGTCGACCGGCGGGAGCGCCGCCAGCGCCGCGTGATGGCGCTCCACCTGACGCTTCGCCTCGGCCCGCGCGAGCCCCCACTCCTTGAAGGAGAGCTCGCCGTCGCGGTCGAGGTCGAAGCGCGCGAGCAGCTGCGGTTGGTCGCGCTTCCACTCGGCGAGCAACGCCCCGATGTCGTTCCGGCGGTCGGCCGCGTCGCCCGCGGCGCTCAACGTCCGGAATTCGCCGAGCGCGTAGAGCGGATCCCCGTCGGCGATCCACCACTCCGTGAAGCGTCGGTCGGCTTGCGTCCACACCTGCTTGTGCGCGGTCATGACCTCGGCCCGGTCGGGGTCGACGACGCACGCGCCGGTCGCGTCGCGCAGGCGGAACGCCGCGGCGCTCTCGCCTTCGGCCTCGGTCTCCCATTTGTTGTCCGTGCCGCGGCGCTCGCGCCGGTACTGGTACCAGCAGCATTCCCGGCCCGAGAGCGGCGCTCGAGCCTTGGCGTCCGGCGGATACTGCGCACGTCCGGAGAGCTCGACGTAGCCCTGCGCCGCAGAGGCGACCAGCGAGGTAGGGGTGTCGCCGACGGCGCGGTGGCGCCGGAACATCGCGGTCCACGCCCACAGCGACAACGCGGCGACGAGCGGCAGGACGATCAGCCAGCCGACCCGGTCCTCGAACTGCGCGCCGAGCGCGAGGAGCGCGAGCTGCCCGCCGCCGGTGAGCAGGCCGACGCGCCAGCGCCGCAGGCGGACGACCATGCGCGCGCGTCAACCCGCCGCGGGTGGGCCGGCCGGGCGCGGGTCAGGCGTTGAAGAGCGCCTTCACGTCGACGTCGCTCTTCTCCGCGGCGTCGAACTCGAGGAGCTTCGCCTCCTTGAAGCCGAACAGCCCCGCCAGGACGACCTCGGGGAACTGCTCGATGCGGACGTTGTTGATGTTCACGCTCTCGTTGTAGAGCTCCCGCCGATCGGCGATGCCGTTCTCGAGCTGCGTGATCCGGCTCTGAAGCTGGATGTAGTTCTGGTTGGTCTTCAGCTCCGGGTACGCCTCAGCCACCGCGTACAGCGTCCCGAGGCTCGAGCGCAGCATGCCCTCGGCCGCGCCGAGCGCGCCGATGTCCTGCTTCTCGCGCGCCTGCTGGACGAGCGAGCGCGCGCGGATCACCTTCTCCAGCGTCTCCTGCTCGAACTGCTTGTACTGCTTGCATACCTCGACCAGCTTTGGCAGCTCGTCGTGGCGCTGCTTGAGCAGCACGTCGATGTTCGCCCAGGCCTTCGACACCGCGTGCTTCACGTTGACGAGGCCGTTGTACAGCATCACCGCGTAGATGCCGATGACGGCGAGGACCGCGAGAAAGATGATCGTGCCCACCGGGTGTCTCCCTGTCGATTCTCCGCGCGATTGTAGACGCAGCCGGCGCTCCGCTCAGTGACCGATTCCCGCATGCTAAGCTCGCGCGCCATGAAAGCGATCGTGTGCAAGCGCTGGGGCGGGCCCGACGCACTCGCGCTCGAGGAGCTGCCCTCGCCGCGGCCGGGCGCGGGCGAGGTCGCGATCCGGGTCAAGGCGGCGGGCGTCAATTTCCCCGATCTCCTGATCATCCAGAACAAATACCAGCTGAAGCCCGCGCTGCCTTTCACTCCGGGCGCCGAGCTCGCCGGCGTCGTGACGGAAGTCGGCCCGGGCGTGAGCGGCCTCGCGCCCGGTGACCGGGTGGTCGCGATGGTCAATACCGGCGCGTTCGCCGAGGAGTGCGTGGCGTCCGCCGCGCGCGTCCTTGCGCTCCCGCCGGAGGTCGACTTCGCCCCCGCCGCGGCGTTCTCGCTCACTTATGGAACGGCCTGGCACGCGCTGCAGGACCGCGGGCAGCTCGTCGCCGGCGAGACGCTGCTCGTGCTCGGCGCCGGGGGCGGCGTGGGGATCGCCGCGATCGACATCGGCAAGGCGCTCGGGGCGCGGGTCATCGCCGCCGCCTCGAGCGACGAGAAGCTTGCCGCCTGTCGGGCGCGCGGCGCCGACGCGACGATCAATTACGCGCGCGAGGACCTGCGCGAGCGGCTCCGCGCGCTCGCCGGCGAGCGCGGCGTCGACGTCGTGTTCGACCCGGTGGGCGGCCCGTACAGCGAGCCGGCGCTGCGCGGTGCCGGCTGGCGCGGCCGGCACCTCGTCATCGGCTTCGCGCACGGCGAGATCCCCCGCGTTCCGCTCAACCTCGCGCTGCTGAAGGGCTGCTCGATCGTCGGCGTGTTCTGGGGGGCGTGGCTGCAGCGCGAGCCCGAGGCGAGCCGGCGCGAGATGCAGTCGCTGCTCGGGATGCTGCGCGAGCGGCGGCTCGCGCCGCTCGTCTCGGCCCGGTATCCGCTCGCGCGGACCGCCGAGGCGCTCGTCGCGATCGCCGAGCGCCGGGCGACCGGCAAGATCGTCGTCGAGCCGTGAACCGGCCGCCGTCCCGAGGGTGAGCGCCGAGGGGGCGAGCCGCGCGGGCAGTCCGATGCGCGTCTGCGACTGGACGACGGTGCTCGAATTCTGGTTCGGGGCCTCCGACGCGGCGGAGTTCGGGCGGCCGCGGAAGCTCTGGTTCGAGAAGTCCGCGGCGTTCGATGCGCTCGTCCGGGACCGGTTCCTCGAGACCTACGAGGCGGCGGTGGGCGGCCGGCTGGACGCATGGAACGGCCGGCCGCTCGGCGCGCTCGCCCTCGTCGTCGCGCTCGACCAGTTCCCGCGCAACATGTTCCGCGGCTCGCCGCGCGCGTTCGCTGCCGATCCGCTGGCGCTCGCGATCGCGCGCGGGATCGTCGCCCGCGGCTTCGACGCCGCGCTCGCCCCGGCGCAGCGCACGTTCGTCTATCTGCCGTTCGAGCACGCCGAGGACCTCGCGGCGCAACGCGAGTCGCTGCGGCTCTTCGAGCGGCTCGCCGGCGACGCGCTGCGCGCGGACCTGATGACGTACGCGATGCGGCATTACGCCGTGATCGAGCGCTTCGGCCGCTTCCCGCATCGGAACGCGATCCTGGGACGCGCATCAACCCCCGACGAGATCGCGTTCCTCGCGCAGCCAGGGTCGTCGTTCTAAAAGCCAACGCAAAAGCGCAAAGTACCGCAAAGAACGCAGAGAAGGTCTTTCTTGAAGAGATCTTCTTCGCGTGCTTTGCGGTCCTCTGCGTCTTTGCGTTTGCCCTTCAGTCCTGGAGCCGCGTGGGAATCGCGACCTCCGAGTGCAGCGTCCGGTGGACCGGGCACTTGTTGGCGATCTCGAGGAGCTTCGCGCGCTGCGCGTCGTCCAGCCCGCCCTCGAGCCGGATTAGCCGCTCGATCCGGTCGACCTTGCCTTCGCGGGTCTCGCACTCGGCGCAGTCGGCCGCATGGATCTTGTCGTGCTTCAGCTCGACGGTCACGCGCTCGAGCGGCAGCCGCTTCAGGTCGGCGTACAGCCGCAGCGTCATCGCCGTGCACGCGCCGAGCCCGGCGAGGAGGAAGTCGTAGGGCGACATGCCCGAGTCGAGCCCGCCCGCGGGCACCGGCTCGTCGGCGCGGACGACGTGCCGGCCGGCCGCGGCGAGCTGCGTGAACTTGCCCTCGCGCGTCTCGGCCACGACGACCTTGCCCGCGAGCGGCGCCGGCGCCTCGGGCGCCTTGCCCGCGAAGTAGCGCTCCGCCCAGGCGGCCAGCACGTGACCGGCGTAGGCCGCGTCCTCGCGTCGCGTGAGCAGGTGGTCGGCCGGGTCGAGGGACACGAAGCTCTTCGGATGCCGCGCGGCCTGGAAGATCCGCGTCGCGTTCTCGATCTCGACGGTGTCGTCGCGCGGCGAGTGCATGACGAGCAGGGCCTTACGCAGGCCGCGCACCGCGGCGTCGATGCTCTGGCTCGCGAGGTCGTCGAGGAACTGCTTGCGGATCTGGAACCGCCGGCCGGCGAGCACCACCTCGGCCTCGCCGAGGCGTGCGATCGCGTCGCGGTCCGGGATCAGCCGCAGCACGTGGGCGGGATCGAACGGCGAGCCGATCGTCGCGACGCCGGCCGCCTCGGGGATCCGCGGCGCGGCGGCGAGCACGGCGGTGCCGCCGAGGCTGTGCCCGACGAGGATCTCCGGTGCGCGATGGCGTGCCCGGAGGAAATCGGCCGCGGCGACCAGGTCCTCGACGTTCGACGCGAAGTTCGTGTTCGCGAAGTCGCCGCCGCTGCCGCCGAGGCCGGTGAAGTCGAACCGCAGGGTCGCGATCCCGCGCTCGGCGAGCGCCGCGGCGAGATAAGTGGCCGCGCGGGTGTCCTTCGAGCACGTGAAGCAGTGCGCGAAGAGCGCGTAGGCGACCGGGGGCGCGGCGGGCCGATCGAGGCGCGCGTTGAGGACGGCGCCGTGCGCGCCGGGAAACTCCACCTTCTCGGTGCTGGGGGCCATCGGCGTTCGCTCCGGAAACGGCGTCGTCGCCAACCTGCCGCAAAACCGGGGCGCGCGCAATCGCCGCCCGTGGCCGCTCCATATAATGAGCGTGGCCCGTCGCGACGCGGTGCGCCAGGCATGCCGGCCGAGCACGATCTCCAGTCCCCTTCGCCCTGGGTGGTTCGCTGGGCGCCGCTGATCCGGCCGGGCGGCGAGGTGCTCGACTTGGCGTGCGGCACCGGCCGGCACGCTCGTCACCTCGCGGCGCGGGGCTACGGCGTGGTCGCGGTCGACCGGGACGCCGCCGCGCTCGCCGCGCTCGCGGCGCTGCCCGGCGTGCGCGTGCAGGCGGCCGACCTCGAAGCCGCGCCCTGGCCGTTTGCGCCGGAGCGCTTCGACGGCGTCGTCGTCGCCAACTATCTCCACCGTCCGCTGTTCGGCGACCTGGTCGCCGCCCTGCGCCCTGGCGGCGTGCTCATCTACGAGACGTTCATGCAGGGCAACGAGCGCTTCGGCCGACCGTCGAATCCCGCTTTCCTCCTCCGGCCGGGCGAGCTCCTCGAGGCGCTCGGCGACCGGCTCGCCGTCGTCGCGTTCGAGCAGGGCCGGGTGGAGGCACCGAAGCCGGCGGTGATCCAGCGCGTTTGTGCGGCGCGGACCGCCGCCGAATCTGTAACGATTCGTTAAGAACCGTGCCGGCGCCAGGGGAAATCCGGTAAAATTCCCCATTTTCCGCAAGGGCGTGAGGCCATGATTCAAGGCAGCCTGGTCGCCATCGTCACGCCGATGCTCGAGGACGGGCGCCTCGACATCGCGCGCTTCAAGTCCCTCATCGACTGGCACATCGCCGAAGGCACCGCCGGCATCGTCGTCGTCGGCACCTCGGGCGAGTCGCCGACGGTCGACTTCGACGAGCACAAAGAGCTGATCCACGTCGCCGTCGCCCACGCCGGAACGCGGGTCCCGGTGGTCGCCGGGACGGGCGCCAACTCCACGGCGGAGGCGATCGAGCTCACCGAGTCGGCGAAGCGCGCCGGCGCGGCCGCCTGCCTGTCGGTGGTGCCGTACTACAACAAGCCGACGCAGGACGGCCTCTACCGCCACTTCCGCGCGATCGCTGAGGCGGTCGATATTCCGGTCATCCTGTACAACGTGCCCGGACGCACCGTCGCGGACATGGCGAACGACACCGTGCTGCGGCTCGCCCAGATCCCGAACGTCGTCGGCCTGAAGGATGCGACCGCCAACATCGAGCGCGGCGCCGATCTCCTCAAGCGCGCGCCCAAAGGGTTCGCGATCTACAGCGGCGACGACGCCACTTCGCTCGCGCTGATGCTCCTCGGCGGACGGGGGGTGATCTCGGTGACGGCGAACGTCGCCCCGCGGCTGATGCGCGAGATGTGCGCCGCGGCGCTCGCCGGCGAGCTGGCGCGCGCGCGCGAGATCAACTTCAAGCTGCTCGGGCTCCACCGGAATCTGTTCCTCGAGGCGAACCCGATCCCGGCGAAGTGGGCGGTGGCGCAGCTCGGCCTGATCGAAGGCGGCATCCGGCTGCCGCTGACGCCGCTCTCGCCGCAGCATCACGACGCGGTCCGGGAGGCGATGCGCGAGGCCGGCGTCCTGCCGGCGAGCGGTCTGCGCCTGGTGGAAGGAGGTGCTGGATGACGGGAAGGTGGCGCGGGCTCCCCGTACTCGCTGCGGCCGCGGCGCTCGCCGCGGGCTGCACCTTCGACTTCGACCGGAAAGTCGAGTACAAGAGCGCGGGCAAGCTGCCCCCGCTCGAGGTGCCGCCGGACCTCACCCGTCCGGGCCGCGACGATCGGTACGCGGTGCCGGACATCAACCCGAGCGGCAGCGCGACCTACTCCCAATACAGCGCCGAGCGGCAGGGCGGGCGCGCGAGCGCGTCGACCGAGGTGCTGCCGGTCTCCGACGCGGTGCGGCTCGCACGCGACGGCGACACCCGGTACCTCGTCGTGCGCGAGGCGCCGGAGAAGGTCTGGCCGGTGCTGCGCGAGTTCTGGCAGGAGAACGGCTTCCTGCTCAAGATCGAGATGCCCGACGCCGGGGTGATGGAGACCGACTGGGCCGAGAACCGCGCGAAGATCCCGCAGGACCCGATCCGCAACGTGCTCGGCAAGTACCTCGATCAGATCTACTCGAGCGGCGAGCGCGACAAGTTCCGCACGCGCCTCGAGCGCGCCGCCGGCGGCAACACCGAGATCTACATCAGCCATCGCGGCATGGTCGAGCAGATCGTCAACAGCCGTCAGGGCACCGGCTTCGACGGCACCGTCTGGCAGCCGCGGCCGGCCGATCCCGAGCTCGAGGCCGAGTTCCTGCGGCGGCTGATGGTCAAGCTGGGCGTCGACGACGCGAAGGCGAAGGCGCAGGTCGCCGCCCGCAGCCCCCGGGACGAGCGCGCGAAGCTCGTTTCGGCGGCCGACGGCGCGACGCTGCTGAACGTCGCCGAGCCGTTCGACCGCGCGTGGCGCCGCGTCGGGCTCGCGCTCGACCGCGTCGGCTTCACGGTCGAGGACCGCGACCGGTCGAAGGGGGTCTACTTCGTGCGCTACGTCGATCCCGCGACCGACAACAAGAAGAACGAGGGGCTGCTGTCCAAGCTCGCGTTCTGGCGCACCGACGAGCCGGTGAAGGCGGTGCAGTATCAGGTGACCGTGAAGGAGGGCGCCGCCGACGACAGCCAGGTCCGGGTGTTCGGCAAGGACGGCCAGCCCGACGCCACCGGCGCGTCGAAGAAGATCCTCTCCCTCCTGTACGACCAGCTGAAGTGAGACGCGCCGCGATGCGCGCACGGCGGACCGCCTAACCGCCGTGCGCTTCGCATCGCTCGGCAGCGGGAGCCAGGGCAACGGGCTCGTCGCCGCCGCCGGCGCGACCAGCATCCTCGTCGACTGCGGGTTCTCGACCGACGAGACCGAGCGCCGGCTCGCGCGCCTCGGCCTCGCGCCCGCGGATCTCGCCGGGATCTTCGTGACCCACGAGCACGGCGATCACGCCGACGGCGCGCTCCCGTTCGCGCGCCGCCACGGATTGCGCGTGTGGATGACTCACGGGACGATGCGCGCGCTCGCCGCCGACCCGTCCGAAGTGATGATCGTCGACAGCCATGCGCCGTTCGCGATCGGCGACCTCGAGGCGCACCCGTTCCCGGTCCCGCACGATGCGCGCGAGCCGGTGCAGCTCGTGATCTCGGACGGCGCGGCCCGGCTCGGCATCCTCACCGACGTCGGCATGCCGACGCGCCACATCGCGGCGATGCTCTCCGGCTGCGCGGCGCTGGTGCTCGAATGCAACCACGACCCGGAGCTGCTCGCCGCCGGCCCGTATCCCGCGTGGCTGAAGGCGCGCATCGGCGGACCGCTCGGCCATCTCGCGAACGATGCGGCGGCGCAGATCCTGGCCGCGATCGACCGGTCGCGCCTGCGGCACCTCGTCGCCGCGCATCTGTCGCAGACGAACAACCTGCCGCGGCTCGCGACGGCCGCGCTCGCGGGCGTGCTCGGCTGCGGCCCCGACGAGATCACCGTCGCCGACCAGGCGAGCGGGTTCGGCTGGCGCGCGCTCGCCTGAGCGCCGCGGGTCTACAGCCCGAGCGAGGTGGCCGAGACCGCCGGGAACGAGCTCTGCCAGATCTCGTCGTAGCGCTCGCGGATGAGACGCGACTCGTGGTACTCGTTGATGGCGTAGACGCCGCGCCATGCCGACGCGACCGGACGCCGTACGAAGTGCTCCATGTCGGCGAGGACGAAGCAGTCCTGGGCGCGCGCCGCTTCGCCTTCGGTCTGGTGGATCGCGATCGCGGCGCTGAAATCGGCGAGAAGCCGCATCAGGCGCGGCGAGTGCTTCTTGATGTGGTCGGTGTCGTGCACCGCGATGAGCAGCTTGTTGTCGCGGCCCGCGAGCAGGAACTGGCGCAGCGCGTCGACGCGCGCGGGAGCGTTGAGCTCGAGCTGCACGCAATCCGGGTCGAAGATGCGCAGCTCATGGCGCAAGCCCGCCACCAGCGCGTCGAACGCCGCGAGATACTCGCTGCGCGCGCCGATGATGCGCCGCTCCGGCTGCGGCAGGATCTTCGCGAGATCATCCATTGGCGCCTCCTGGTTCGAGGTAACCCGCCCGGTACCAAGTGTAGAGCAGCGCCGCCGCGGCGCGCGTGACCGATGTCCCGCCCGGCAAGCCGCGCTCGTCGGCGAGCCGACGCAGGAGCGCGCGGGTGCGTCCGGAGGCGGCGACGCTCTCGCCGTTGACGTAGACGCGCCCGCCGCGGAACAGCATCCCGGTGGCAGGCGCGAGACGGATACCCGTGCGATGGGCGGCGCGCTCGAAGGCCCGCCGCGCGAGCGGCGTACCGGGCCGGAAGAAGCGGACGTGGGGCTTCGGCTCGGAGAGATAGCGGCCCAGAAACTCGCCCACGTCGCCGCGGCTCCAGCGCACGCCGTCGAGCACCGCGGCGCAGTGGTCCACGAGGGCCTCGCCGATCCGCGCGGGTCGGCGGCTCGGCGGCGCGCCCGCGTCGGAATAGCGCCGGTCCGCGAGCTCGAGCCGGTCCTGCAGGAACGCGAGGAACTCGACCCCGAGCTCGCGCGCCGCGGGGCTGCGGAATCCGATCGAGTACGTCATGCAGGGCCCGAGCGCGGTGCCCTCGTGCGCGACCCCCGGCGGAAGGTAGAGCATGTCGCCCGGCTCGAGCACCCATTCCGCGCCGGCGCGGAAGTCGCGCAGGATCTTCAGCGGCGCGCGCGGGTCGAGCGCGAGGTCGCGCTGGCGGCTAACCCGCCAGCGCCGCCGGCCGCGGCCCTGCAGCAGGAAGACGTCGTAGGCGTCGAAGTGGGGGCCGACGCCGCCGCCGTCGGCCGCATAGCTCGCCATGACGTCGTCGAGCCGCGCGTACGGCAGGAAGCGGAACGCGCGCAGGAGCCGATCGGCGGCGGGGACGAGGTGATTCAAGCCCTGTACGAGGAGCGTCCAGCCGCGCGGCGGCATCGCCCGCAGGTGTGCAGTGCGGAATGGGCCTTGGTCGAGCCGCCAGCGCCCGCGGTCGCGGGCGACGAGCCGCGATTCGCAGTCGTCGCGCGCCGCGAGGCGAAAGAGATCACTCACCGACACGGGATCGCGCAGCCCGGGCCAGGCGGCACGCACCACGAGCGGGCGCTGCTGCCAGTAGCGAGCCAGAAACTCGCGCGCCGTGACCCCCCCGAGCAGCGTGCGGACCGCGGGTGCGCGCGACGCGTCGCGTGCGCTCGCGGAATCACGCGTGCTCGCGGACGGCGGACGGATGCGGGGCACGAATTATATGAGCCGAACTCGCGCGCGACGCCGAACGCTTGACACTGGCGCGAAGGATCTGGTTTAGAATCCGGCGCGACTCGCGATCACGCATTCACGATGCTGCAATCCGGTCAATCCGCGCCGCAGTTCACCCTGCCCGACGCCGACATGGAGTCGGTGGAGCTCGCGGATTTCCGGGGCCGCAAGCACGTCGTGCTGTACTTCTACCCGAAGGACGGGACGCCGGGCTGCACGCTGCAGGCGATCGACTTCTCCGACCACGAGCAGGACTTCGAGAAGTACGACTGCGTGATCCTCGGCGTGTCGTGCGACGACTGCATCACCCACGCCGAGTTCCGCGACCTGAACGGGCTCTCCGTGCGGCTGCTCGCGGATCCCGACGGCGACGTGTGCCGCGCCTACGGTGTCTGGCGCGAGCCGACCGAGGCCCGCCGGAGCTGTATCGTCCGCTCGACGTTCATCATCGACAAGCGCGGCAAGCTCCGGCACGCGCTCTACGGCGTCAACCCGAAGGGTCACGCGGCCGAGGTCCTGGGGCTCGTCAAGAAGCTCTCCTGATGGAGGTCGGCCGCAACACGGTCGTGAGCCTCGAGATCGAGCTCGCCGACCTGTGGGGCAACCTGATCCAGCGGTCCGACGCGCCGGTCCACTATCTCCACGGCGGGTACGACGACATCGTGCCGGCGCTCGAGCGCGCGCTCGAAGGCCGGCGGGCGGGCGAAGCGCTCACGCTCCGCCTCGAGCCGGAGGAAGCGTTCGGCGAGTACGACGAGAGCCTGCTCCGGGTCGAGCCGCGCGCGAACTTTCCGCCCGAGCTTGCGGTCGGGATGCAGTTCGAGGGCATCCCGGGCGGCGCGCAGGACGGGGTGATCTATGCGGTCACCGACATCGCCGGCGATCGCGTCGTGCTCGACGGCAACCATCCGCTCGCGGGGATCGCGATCGAGTTTCGCTGCAAGGTCCGGGACGTGCGCGCGGCGACCGCGCGCGAGATCGCGGCGGGCCACGCCGCCGAGCCGGGCGAGCTCCAGGTCCGCGTCGCGGAGCGCTGAGCGGCGCGCGCGCCTCACCCCGTCGCGAGGCGCATCCGGCCGCCGTCGAGGACCAGGCTGAAGCGCCGGCGGTGGAACGCGGCGACCGTCGGCCGGTGTGCGATGCTCACCACCGTCGCGTCCGGCATCCGCTGCTGCAGCAGCCCGTAGAGCTGCCGCTCGCTCGCCTCGTCGAGCGCCGAGGTCGCTTCATCCAGGAACAGCCAATCCGGGCGGTGCAGCAGCGCGCGCGCGACCGCGAGCCGCTGCTGCTCGCCGCCGGAGAGCTGCAGGCTCCAGTTCTGCCGCTCGCCGAGGCGGTCGACGAGCGCGTCGAGCCCGACGCTCGCCACCGCGGCGCGGATGGCGTCGTCGCCGAACTCGGCGGCCGCGCCCGGATACGCGACCGCGTCGCGCAGGCTCCCGAGCGGGATGTAAGGCTTCTGCGGCAGGAACAGCACGCGCGCGTTTCCCGGCAGCCGCACGCGGCCGCGCCCGAACGGCCAGATGCCGGCGAGCGCGCGGAACAGCGTGCTCTTGCCCGATCCCGACGGGCCGGTGAGCAGGACCCGATCGCCGGGCTCGAGCGTGAAGCCGGTGTCGGCGAGGATCACCCGGCCGTTCGGCAGCACGAGATCGAGGTTCTCGGCGCGCACCGTCGGCTCGCCGTCGCGCTGCACGTCGAGGCCGTCGCGCCGCGCCTGCTCGCCGGCCGTCTCCTGCAGGGCGCGATGAAAGGTGAGCAGGCGATCGACGCTCGCCTTCCAGCTCGCGAGCAGGTCGTAGTTCTGCACGAACCACGACAGCGCCGCCTGGACCGTGCCGAACGCCGCCACGATCTGCATCAGCTCGCCGAGGCTGATCGCGCCGGAGAAGTAGCGCGGGCTCGCGACCACGAACGGAAAGATCACGGCGAGCTGCTGGTAGCCGGCGGTGAACCCCGTGAGCCGCTTGGTGAACTGCATCAGCAGCCACCAGTTCGCCCTGACCGCCTCGAAGCGCCCGAGCAGGCCGTCGGTCTCGGGCGCTTCGCCGCCATACAGGGCGACGCCCTCGGCGTTCTCGCGGACGCGCACGAGGTGAAAGCGGAAGTCCGCCTCGAGACGCTCCTTCTGGAAGTTCAGGTTGATCAGGCGGCGGCCGACGTAGTGAGTCAGGACGCTGCCGACGATGGCGTACGCCAGCGCCGCCCACACCATGTATCCCGGGATCACGAGCTCCGCGCCGGCCAGGCGGACCGCGAGCGGACCCGAGACCTGCCACAGGATCGACACGAACGCCGCCAGCGTCACGACCGCAGTGAGCATGCCGAGCGCGAGCTGCAGGGTCCCGCCGACGCCGTTGGCGGCTCCGGTGGTGAACAGGCGCAGGTCCTCGGCGATCCGCTGATCGGGGTTGTCTGTTCCGCGCGGCTCGATCTCGAGCCGGTAGTAGACCTTGTCACCGAGCCAGTCGCGCAGGTACTCGCGCGTCAGCCACACGCGCCAGCGCATCTCCAGCATCTGCCGGAGATAGAGCCGGTAGACCGCCAGCGCGATGAACACCGCGGCGAGGAATCCGAAGTACAGGAGCAGGTCCCAGAAGTCGCCGAAGTTCTTCTGCTCGAGGGCGTTGTAGAAGTCCCGGTACCAGCGGTTGAAGACCACCTCGAGCCACACGAGGCCGAGGGTGAACGCGAGCACCGTGACGAGCAGCACCCACGCCCGCCGCCGCTCCGCCGACCGCCAGTACGGGGCGGCGAGCTTCCACACGTTGCCGAGGAAGGTCCTCGCGTCGATCAGCACGCCGTTCGCCATGGAGTTGCCTTCGGGAGGAGAGTTGAGCGGGCCTTGCGGCGGTGATCAGTCGGCGCCCCGGCCGCCGTTCGCGAGCCGGCGGGCCTCGTCGATAAGCTCGCCGGCCGTCAGGCCCACCGGGCCGACGCCGCGCGCGACGAGCGCGTCCGCCGCCGCGCCGTGCAGATGGACCGCGGTGAGCGCAGCATCCTCCGCGTCCATGCCCTGTGCCGCGAGCGCGCCGGCGACGCCGGTCAGCACGTCGCCCATGCCGGCGCTCGCCATGCCGGGGTTGCCGGAAGCGTTGATCCACCATCGCCCCTCGGGCGCGGCCACAATCGTGCCGTTGCCCTTCAGCGCGACCCACGACTTGAAGCGCGCGGCGAGCCGCTTCGCCGCGGCGATCCGGTCCGCCTGCACCTCCGCGGTCGTGGCCTCGAGCAGCCGCGCGCACTCGGCCGGATGCGGCGTGAGCAGCGTCGGCGACTTCCGCGACCCGACGGCCGACTGCAGCACCCCGTAGGTCGCGATCAGGTTGAGCGCGTCGGCGTCGAGCACGAGCGGCAGATCGAGCCGCAGCGCCTGGGCGAGCACGCGCTGCGCCGCGCTGTCGGTGCCGAGCCCGGGCCCCGCGGCCACGGCGGTCAGCGGCACGTCGGCGAGGAGCTGATCGGGTTTGCGCAGCATGAGCTCGGGCTGGACGTAGTCGACGTGGGGCGGATGGTCGCTGAGCAGCCCGAGAAACACCTTGCCCGCGCCGAGCTTGATCGCCGCGCGTCCCGCGAGCAGCGCCGCGCCGACCATCCCCGCCGCGCCGCCGACGATCGCGAGGCTCCCCGCGCGCCCCTTGTGGAAGTTGCGGGGCCGTACGAGCGGCGGCGCATCGATGATCGCCCCCGTAACGAGATGTCCGTCGGGTGGCGCGAGCGAGGCGGCCTCGAGGCCGAGATCCGCGAGATGCACTTCGCCGCAGTGATCGGGCCCGTCGAGCGTGTGGAGCCCCGGCTTCTGTGCGATGAACGTGATCGTGTGCGTCGCGCGGAACGCGGCGCCCATGATCGCGCCGGTGTCGGCGTTGATGCCGCTGGCGATGTCGAGCGCGAGCTTCGTTCCCGGGAGCAGGTCCGCGGCGCGGATCAGCTCGGCGTTCGCACCGCCGATCGGGCGCACGAGCCCGATGCCGAACAGCCCGTCGACGACGAGGTCGTAGTGCGCGGCCGACGGGATCGACTGCAGCAGGCGGCCATCGGCCGCGTTCCATTTGGCGAGCGCCTGGCCGGCGTCGTGCGGCAGCTTGCCGCGCTCGCCCGCGAACAGCACGTCGACGCGGTAGTGCCAGCGCTTGAGGTGCGTCGCGAGCTCGAACGCGTCGCCGCCGTTGTTGCCGGGTCCCGCGAGCACGAGGACGCCGCGCCGCGGGCCGCCCGCGAGCTCGCGCGCGAGCTCCGCGGCCGCGAGTCCCGCCCGCTCCATGAGCCGCGCCTGCGGCTCGCGCTTCAGTGCCGCCGCCTCCAGCGCGCGCACGCTGCCGGTGAGATAGAGCGGCGGAAGATCGGCGCGCATGGTCGACCCCGATTCTAAGTCCTCAGCCGTAGCGCTCGAGCGTCAGCCCCTCGAGGTCGATCTCCGGTCGCCGGCCGGCAACGAGATCGGCGAGGATGCGCCCCGATCCGCACGCCATCGACCAGCCCTGCGAGCCGTGGCCGGCGTTCAGCAGCAGCTTGTCGATCGGCGTCGCGCCGAGGATCGGCGGCCCGTCGGGAGTCATCGGGCGCAGGCCTGCCCAGTACTGCGGTCGTTCGAGCGCGGCGGCGTCGGGATACAGCTCCCGCAGCGCGCGCGCGAGCACGCGGCACCGCTCGGGCGGCGCGTCGGTCGTCGCCGCCCCGAGCTCCGCAGTGCCGGCGACCCGCACCCGGTTGCCGAGGCGGGTGATCGCGACCTTGGTGTGCTCGTCCATGAGGGACGCGCGCGGCGCGCGGTCGGCGCGCGCGACCGGGAAGGTGAGCGAGTAGCCCTTGACCGGCTGGATGGGGAGCCGGATGCCGAGCGGCGCGAACAGCGGCACCGCACCGCAACCGAGCGCGACGACGTAGCTGTCGGCGCTGAGGAGGCCGCCGCTCGTCGCGACGCCGGTCGCGCGCGTGCCCTCGACGGCGATGCCCTCGACGGTGGTGTGGAAACGGAACCGCACGCCGCGTCGGCTCGCGCGCTCCGCGAGCGTCTGGGTGAAGAGCTGGCAGTCGCCGGTCTCGTCCGCCGGCAGGTGCAGGCCGCCGGCGAACGCCGCGCGCGCGTGCGCGAGCGCGGGCTCGACATCGACGCAGCCCTTCGGGCCCAGCACCTTGTGCGGGATGCCGGCGGCCTCGAGGATGCGCGTGTGGTCGACGACCGCCGCGAGCTCGCGCTCGGTGCGCAGGAGTTGCAGGATGCCCTGCGTCGTCTCCTCGTAGCGCAGCCCCGTCGACTCGCGCAGCCGCTGCAGGCAGGCGAGGCTGTAGCGCGAGAGCCGCTGCATCCGGCGCTTGTTCCTCTCGAAGCGGCCGCGCGCGCAGTTCGCCAGCCACGACACCGCCCAGCCGGCGAGGCGCGCGTCGGCGCGCCACCGCACGGCGAGCGGCGCGTCCGCCTGCAGGAGCCACTTGGCGGCCTTCCAGCGCATGCCGGGCGCCGCCCAGGGCGTCGCATAGCTCGGGCAGACGTTCCCGGCGTTGGCGAAGCTCGTCTCGAGCCCGGCCGCGGGCTGGCGCTCGACGACGGTCACCTCGTGGCCATCCTCGGCGAGGTAATGGGCGGTGGCGACGCCGATCACGCCGGCGCCGAGGACGAGGACCTTCATACGAGACCGCCGGTGAACGCAGATGAACGCGGATTAGTCGGCGCGTGCAGAGGAGTTCGGGAGCGACGCGGGATCGCTGCGGTTTCTTCTTTGCCTAGCGTGACATCATCTGCTGCGGCAGCCAGGTCACGATCTCCGGGAAGAGGTAGATCGCCAGCAGCGCCGCGATCATGAGGCCGAACATCGGCATCGTGTGCCTGGCGATCCAGGTGATCTGGCGCTTGGTCATCCCCTGCAGCACGAACAGGTTGAAGCCCACCGGCGGCGTGATCTGCGCCATCTCGACCACGATCACGACGAAGATCCCGAACCAGATCAGGTCGATCTCCGCCCGCTGCACCGTCGGCAGGATCACGGCCATCGTCAGCACGACCATCGAGATGCCGTCGAGGAAGCAGCCGAGCAGGATGTAGAACACCATCAGCGCGAGCAGGAGCAGGAACGGCGAGAGCCCGAGCGATGCGATCCACTCCGCGAGATGGCGCGGCAGCCCGATGAACCCCATGGCGAGCGTGAGGAACGACGCGCCGGCGAGGATGAGCGCGATCATGCAGTACAGCCGGGTGGCGCCCATCAGGCTGTCGCGGAACGTCGTCCAGTTGAGCGAGCCCTGGGCGGCGGAGACCACGAGCGCGCCGACGACGCCGAACGCCGCCGCCTCGGTGGCGGTCGCGACGCCGGTGTAGATGGAGCCGAGGACGAGCAGGATGAGCGCGATGACCGGGATCAGGTTGCGCGACGCATAGACCTTCTCGGCGAACGTCGCGTGGGTGCCGGCCGGCGGCACCTTGCCGGGATTGAGCAGCGCCCAGAAGATGACGTAGCCCATGAAGAGCACGGCGAGCATGACGCCGGGCACGATCCCGGCGATGAACAGCCGCGCGATCGACACCTCGGCGGTGACGCCGTAGACGATCATGATGATCGACGGCGGGATGAGGAGCCCGAGCGTGCCGGCCCCGGCGAGCGTCCCGACGACCTTGCCTTCGGGGTAGCCCCGGCTCGCGAGCTCCGGCAGCGTCATCTTGCCGATGGTCGCGCAGGTCGCGGCGGAGGATCCGGACACGGCGGCGAAGATCGTGCAGCCGATGATGTTCGTGTGCAGGAGCCGCCCGGGCAGCCGCTCCATCCACGGGGCGAGCCCGCGAAACATGTCCTCGGAGAGGCGGGTGCGGAACAGGATCTCGCCCATCCAGACGAACAGCGGGAGCGCGGTCAGAGTCCAGCTCGACGCCGTTCCCCAGATCGTCACCGCCATCGCGTCGCCGGCGGGGCGCGTCGTGAACAGCTCCATGCCGATCCAGGCCACGCCGAGCAGCGTGAGCCCGATCCAGACGCCGGTCCCGAGCAGCAGGAAGAGGGCGACGATGAGGAGGACGGTGATCGCGAAGTCGCCCATCTACTCGACGTGGGTGGGCGCGTCGGCGGCGCGCGCATGGCGGCCGCCGCGGAGCTCGATCACGAGCTCGTCGACGAAGGCGATCAACAGGATGACCGTGCCGGCGGCCATCGCGATCTGCGGGATCCACAGCGGCGTCGCGTCGTTCGCGGTGGAGACGTCGTTGAAGGTGTAGGACTGCCACGCGAGGCGGACGCTGAACCAGGCGAACAGTGCCGACACGAGGGTCGCGAGCGCATAGCACCACAGCTCGAGCGCGCGGTGCGCTCGAGCGCCGACGTGGCTGAGGAGCATCGTGACGCGGATGTGCTCGCCGCGCTTCAGCGTGTGCGCGAGCGCGAGGAAGCCGCACGCCGCCATGGCGTAGCCCGCGTACGCGTCGGTGCCGCGCACGTGGAAGTTGAAGAAGCGGCCGGCGATGCTGAGCGCGATGAAGACGAGCGTCGCGATGAGAAACAACGCCGCCAGATAGGCGGCGAAGTCGTACAGGCGGTCGAGCGCCTTGCGCATCGCGCGAGGAGCCGCCGCAAGGCGCCGGTCGTCGAGCGCGCCCTGCGGCGGGGGGCGGGACGGCCCCGCCTACATCTTCTTGTACGAGTCGATGACGGACTTGCCGTCGGCGCCGGCCTTCTTCAGCCAGTCGGCGAGCATCTGATCGCCCACCTTCTTGAACCCGGCGGTCAGGTCGGCGCTCGGCTTGGCGATCGACATCCCGTTCTTGCGGAGCTGCTCGAGATACCAGTTGGTCTTCTCTTCGGAGACCTGCCAGCCGCGCGGCTCCGCGGCGGCGGCGGCCTTGGTGAGCGCGGTCTGGGCGGCCTTGTCGAGGGCGTCGAACGACTTCTTGTTGACGATCACCGCGTTCTTCGGCAGCCACGCCTGAGTGTCGTAGAAGTTCTTGACGTGCTCGAAGATCTTGCTGTCGTAGCCGGTGGCGCCCGACGAGATCATCGACTCCATCACGCCGGTGGCGAGCGCCTGCGGGATCTCCGCCGCCTGGATCGTGACGGGCTGCGCGCCGACAAGCTCGGCGATCCGCGCGGTGGCGGGGCTGTAGGAGCGGAACTTCAGGCCCTTCATATCGGCCATGGTGTTGAGCGGCTTCTTGGAGTAGATGCCCTGCGGCGGCCAGGGGACGCTGAAGAGCAGCATCATGCCCTGCTTCGCGAGGCGGTCCTCGACCGCCTTGCGCGAGGCCTTGTAGAGCTTGCTCGCGTCGCCGTAGCTCGTCGCGAGGAACGGCAGCCCGTCGAGCTCGTACAGCGGGTCCTCGTTGGAGAAGTTGACGAGCAGGATCTCGCCGATCTGCGCCTGCCCGCCCTGGACCGCCCGCTTGATCTCGGGGGCCTTGAAGAGCGAGGCGTTGGCATGCACGACGATCTTCAGCTTGCCGCCGGTCGCCTTCTCGACCTCGTCGGCGAACTGCTGGATGTTCTCGGTGTGGAAGTTGGTCGCCGGATACGCCGCGGGCAGATCCCATTTGACCTGCGCCTGGACCGGTCCGAATGCGGCCGCGAGCACAGCGGCGCCGAGCACATGGCGAATTTTCATGGTTGTCGTGCCTCCTAGGGAAGTTGCCGCGGTAGCGTAACCAAAATCACCCGCCGACACAATTCGGTAGGATGCCCGCGCGGCGCTCGCGGCCGCCCGGTCGCCACCGATGACCTCCCGCTCACCGCCCGCGCTCGGCATCCTGATGCTCGACACGCGGTTCCCGCGCGTGCCGGGCGACGTCGGCAACCCGTCGACCTGGCCGTTTCCGGTGCGCTACGGCGTGGTGCGCGACGCCTCGCCGGAGCGCGTGGTGCGCGGTCGTGCCCGCGGGCTGGTCGATGCCTTCGCCGCGGCGGGCCGGGCGCTCGCCGCCGAAGGGGCGGCGGGAATCGTCACCACTTGCGGCTTCCTCGCGCTGCATCAGCGCCGGCTCGCGCAGGCGCTGCCGGTGCCGTTCGCCTCGTCGAGCCTGCTGCAGCTGCCGGTGCTCGCGCGCACGCTGCCGGCCGGCAAGCGCCCCGGCGTGCTCACCGTCGACGCCGCGGCGCTGACCCGGCGCCATCTCGCCGCGGTCGGCGCGGATCCGACGACGCCGGTCGTCGGCGTCGTCCCGAGCGGAGCGTTCGCGCGCGCGATTCTCGGGAACGAGCCGGCGCTCGACGTGGTCGCCGCGGAGCGGGAAATCGTGGCGGCGGGCGAGAAGCTCGTCGGGGAGCATCCGGAGGTCGCCGCGATCGTGCTCGAATGCACGAACATGCCGCCCTACGCGGGCGCCCTGCGCCGACGCCTCGGCCTGCCGGTACACGACATGGTCAGCTTCGGGCGCTGGTTCTACGCGGGGCTCAGCCCCGGGACGTTCGAGGCGGAGGGCGATCCGGACTAGGCGAGCAGCTCGCGCACGTGGTCGCCGATCGCGAGCGCGGCCGTGAGCCCGGGCGACTCGATGCCGAAGAGGTTGACGAGCCCCGCCACGCCGTGGTCGCGCGGGCCCGAGATCACGAAGTCGCCGGCCGGCGCGTCGGGCCCCACGAGCTTCGGGCGGATCCCCGAGTAGCTCGGCGCGAGGCTGCCGTCCTTGAGCCCGGGCCAGTACTCGCGGATCGCGCCGTAGAAGCTCGCCGCCCGGCGCGGATCGACGTCGTAGTCGATCGCGTCGACCCACTCCACGTCCGGGCCGAACCGCGCCTGCCCGGCGAGGTCGATCGTGATGTGCACGCCGAGGCCCGCGTCGTTCGGCATGGGGTACACGAGCCGGGAGAAGGGCGATTTCCCACTGAGCGCGTAGTAGTTGCCCTTTGCCAGATACCGCGGCGGCACGTGCTCGCGCGGCAGGCCGGCGAGCGCGGCGGCGAGCTGCTGCGCGTGCAGGCCGCCGCAGTTCGCGACCGAGCGGGCGAGGACGCGCAGCGGCGCCGCGCCGCCGACCTCGAGCTCGATGCCCTCGTCGCGGACGGCGCCGCCGGCGACCGGGCTGCGGAACACGAGCATCGCGCCGTGCGCCTCCGCGTCGCCTTCGAGCGCCAGCATGAACGCGTGGCTGTCGATGATGCCGGTCGAGGGCGAGAGATAGGCGGCGACGCAGCGCAGCTGCGGCTCGAGCGCGCGCGCGGCCTCGGCCGCGAGCGGCACGAGATCGGTGACGCCGTTCGCGTCGGCCTGGCGCTTGATCGCGGCGAGCTTCGGCAACTGCTTCTCGGCGGTCGCGACCAGGAGCTTGCCGCAACGGCGATGCGGCACGCCGTGCTCGTCGCAGAAGCGGTACAGGGCCTGCTTGCCCGCGACGCACAGCCGCGCCTTCAGCGAGCCGGCGGGATAGTAGATGCCGGCGTGGATGACCTCGGAGTTGCGCGAGCTCGTCTCGGTGCCGATGCCCTCGGCCGCCTCGAGAACGATCACCTCGCGTCCGGCGAGCGCGAGGGCGCGCGCCACTGCAAGGCCGACCACGCCCGCACCGACTACGATCGCGTCCAGTCGCTCCATGGGCGGATTCTAGTGGTCCGCCTCGCCGGCGGCGCGGCGGGCACGACGTTCCCCTCTCCCGCGTGAGCGGGAGAGGGGCCAAGGGTGAGGGAAGGAGAAAGGGAGCTCACGCCCGTTCGCCCGCTCGGCTACGATCGAGCCCTCATGACCGCCGAAGCCCGCTGGGAGTTCTGGATCGACCGCGGCGGCACGTTCACCGACGTCGTCGCCCGCCGTCCCGACGGCGTCCTCGTCACGCACAAGCTCCTCTCCGACAACCCCGAGGCGTACCGTGACGCCGCGATCGCGGCGATCCGCCACCTGCTCGGCCTCGCGCCGGACGCGGCGATCCCGGGCGAGCGGATCGCCGCGGTGAAGATGGGCACCACGGTGGCGACCAACGCGCTGCTCGAGCGCAAGGGCGAACGCACCGCGCTCGCGATCACGCGCGGCTTTCACGACGCGCTGCGCATCGCGTATCAGAATCGCCCGCGCATCTTCGACCGGCACATCGTGCTGCCGGAGCTGCTCTACTCGAAGGTGATCGAGATCGACGAGCGCATCGGCGCGCATGGCGACCTGCTCGCTCCGCTCGACGCCGCGGCCGCGCGCCGCGGGCTCGAGGCGGCGTACGCGGAGGGCTACCGCTCGGTGGCGATCGTGCTCATGCACGGGTACCGCTATCCGCAGCACGAGCGGAAGGTGGCGGAGATCGCGCGCGCGATCGGGTTCCCCCAGGTCTCGGTGTCGCACGAGGTCAGCCCGCTCATGAAGCTCGTCTCGCGCGGCGACACGACCGTGGTCGACGCCTACCTCTCCCCGATCCTGCGCCGCTACGTCGATCAGGTCGCGGGCGAGCTCGCGAAAGTGCGCGTCATGTTCATGCAGTCGAACGGCGGCCTCACCGACGCGCGGCGCTTCCAGGGCAAGGACTCGATCCTCTCCGGCCCGGCGGGCGGCATCGTGGGCGTGGTGCGCACCGCGCAGCTCGCCGGGTTCGACCGGATCATCGGGTTCGACATGGGCGGCACCTCGACCGACGTATCTCACTACGCCGGCGAGTTCGAGCGCGCGTTCGAGACGCAGGTGGCCGGCGTGCGGATGCGCGCGCCGATGATGGCGATCCACACGGTCGCGGCCGGCGGCGGGTCGATCCTGCACTTCGACGGCGCGCGCTATCGGGTCGGCCCGGACTCGGCGGGCGCGAACCCGGGCCCGGCGTGCTACCGGCGCGGCGGTCCGCTCGCGGTCACCGACGCGAACGTCATGCTCGGCAAGATCCAGCCGCGGTTCTTCCCGGCGGTGTTCGGACCGCGCGGCGATCTCGCCCTCGATGCGGAGGCGGTGCAGGCGAGGTTCACGGCACTCGCCGAGGAGATCCGCGCCGCGACCGGCGACCCGCGGGCCCCCGAGGCGGTGGCGGAGGGCTTCATCGCCATCGCCGTCGGCAACATGGCGAATGCGATCAAGCGGATCTCGGTGCAGCGCGGGTACGACGTGACCGCGTACACGCTCTGCACGTTCGGCGGCGCGGGAGGGCAGCACGCGTGTCTCGTCGCCGATGCGCTCGGCATGACGCGGGTGTTCATCCATCCGTTCGCCGGCGTGCTCTCCGCCTACGGGATGGGGCTCGCGGACGTGGCGGCGCTGCGCGAGCGCGCGCTCGAGCTGCGGCTCGAGGACCCGAGCCTCCCGCAGATCGACGCCGCCCTCGAGGACCTCGTCGAGAGCGCCCGGGGCGAGGTGCTCACGCAGGGGGTGGCGCCGGAGAGCGTCCGCGTGGCGCGGCGCGTGCACCTGCGCTACGACGGCACCGACTCGGCGCTCGTCGTGGGCCACGGCACGCGCGACGAGATGGTGCGGGCGTTCGAGGCCGCGTACCGCACCCGGTACTCGTTCCTGATGCCCGACCGCGGCCTGATCGTCGAAGCGGTCTCGGTCGAGGCGGTGGGCGGCGCAAGCGCATTCGCCGAGACCCCTGCCGCCGCGGCGCCGCGCTCCGGTCCGCCGCAGCCCGCCGACACGGTCGACGTGTTCACCGGCGGCCGCCGCCATCGGACGCCGGTGTTCCGGCGCGAGGCGCTCCGCCCGGGCGACCGCATCGACGGCCCGGCGATCATCGCCGAGGCGAACGCCACCACCGTCGTCGAGCCGGGCTGGCGCGCGGAAGTGACGCGCCTCGACCATCTGGTGCTCGAGCGCGTCGCGCCGCGACCGCGCGCGGTCGCCATCGGCACCAGCGTCGATCCGGTGATGCTCGAAGTCTTCAACAGCCTGTTCATGTCGATCGCCGAGCAGATGGGGTTCGCGCTCGCGAACACCGCGTACTCGGTGAACATCAAGGAACGGCTCGACTTCTCCTGCGCGCTCTTCGACCCGGACGGCAACCTGATCGCGAACGCGCCCCACATGCCGGTGCATCTCGGCTCGATGGGCGAGTCGATCAAGACCGTGATCCGCGAGAACCGGCGCACCATGAAGCCGGGCGACGTGTACGTGCTGAACGCACCGTACAACGGCGGCACGCACCTGCCCGACATCACGGTCATCACGCCGGTGTACGACGACGCGGGCGCGCGCGTGGTCTTCTACGTCGGCTCGCGCGGCCACCACGCCGACATCGGCGGGATCACGCCGGGCTCGATGCCGCCCGACTCCCGGACCGTCGACGAGGAAGGCGTGCTGATCGACAACTTCCTGCTGGTGGAGCAGGGGCGCCTGCGCGAGGCCGAGACGATCGCGCTGCTCACCTCCGGGAAGTATCCGGTGCGCAACGTGCAGCAGAACATGGCCGACCTCCGGGCGATGATCGCGGCGAACGAGAAGGGCGTGCAGGAGCTGCGCAAGCAGGTCGCCCACTTCGGCCTGGAGGTGGTGCATGCGTACATGCGGCACGTGCAGGACAATGCGGAGGAGGCCGTACGGAGAGTCGTCGACGTGCTCCGCGACGGCGAGTTCACCTATCGGCTCGACAACGGCGGCGTGATCCGCGTGCGGATCGCGATCGACCGCCGGGCGCGGCGCGCCACGGTCGACTTCACCGGCACTTCGCCCCAGCTCGCGAACAACTTCAACGCCCCGGCCGCGGTCTGCATGGCCGCCGTGCTGTACGTCTTCCGGACGCTGGTCGACGACGACATCCCGCTGAACGCGGGCTGCCTGAAGCCGCTCGACGTCATCATTCCCGAGGGCTCGATGCTGCGGCCGTGCTATCCGGCGGCGGTGGTCGCCGGCAACGTCGAGACCTCCCAGTGCGTGACCGACGCGCTCTACGGCGCGCTCGGCGTGATGGCGGCGTCCCAGGGCACGATGAACAATTTCACGTTCGGGAACGACCGCCACCAGTATTACGAGACGGTTGCGGGCGGCTCCGGCGCGGGCGCGCTCCGGACCGCGCCCGACGGCGCGCCGCTCGAGGGCTTCGACGGCACCGACGTGGTGCAGACCCACATGACGAATTCACGGCTCACCGATCCCGAGGTGCTGGAATGGCGCTTCCCGGTCCTCCTCGAGAGCTATGAGATTCGTCACGGATCGGGCGGCGGCGGGCGTTGGCGCGGGGGAAGCGGCGGCACGCGTCGCGTCCGGTTCCTGGAGGCGATGACCGCATCTATTCTGTCGGGCCACCGCGACATCCCGCCGCACGGGCTGGCGGGCGGCCGCGCCGGCGAACGCGGGCGGAACTGGGTCGAGCGTGCGGACGGCACGCGGCTCGAGCTCGGCGGCGCCGACAAGGCGGAAGTCGCGGCCGGCGACGTGTTCGTCATCCAGACACCCGGCGGCGGCGGCTTCGGTCCGCCGCCCGGCTGAGCCCGGAATCGGCGCCCGCGAACGGACGCCGGAGCATCATCCAAGCGCCTGATGCACAGGCAGAATAAACTCCCCCCCGGGGCACTTTTGCACGACGGGCGACCCCAGCGCGGTGCTAGCATTGCGGGCTGCCTTTCAGCGCTCGTCGACGCCTCGGGAACCCATGGAGCATGGATAGAAGAACGGTTCTGACCAAGACCGCCAAGGGCCTCATGGAGGTCACCGGCAAGACGAGCCTGCTGCCGCGCGATCTTCGCAACGTCCTCGCTCAGGTCGACGGCAAGGCCACCGTCGGCGACCTGCACCAGAAGCTCGACAAGTTCTCCGAGGCGAAGCTGCTCGAGGCGCTCGGCCGGCTGTCGAAGGACGGTTTCGTGCGCGAGTTCGTGTCGGCGCCGGCGAGCATCTCGCCGCCCTCCCAGGTGCCGATCGTCCAGGAGGACATCGACCTCGATTTCACCGCGCTCATCAGCAAGCCGCCGACCAAGGCGGAGGTGACGGCGCAGACCAAGGCCGAGGCCGAAGAGGTGGCGCGGCAGGTCGCGCAGGCGCGCGCGAAGCAGGACGGCGATGCGCGCGCGAAGCGCGAGGCGGAGGAGAAGGCGAAGCGCGAGGCGGAGGAAAAAGCGCGGCGCGCGGCCGAGGAGAAGGCGCGGCGCGACGCAGAGGAGAAAGCGCGCCGCGAAGCCGACGAGCGGGCGAAGCGCGAAGCCGCGGAGCGCGCCCGCAAAGAGGCCGAGGAGAAGGCGCGCCGCGAAACCGAGACGCGCGCCCGGGCCGAGTCCGAGGCGCGGGCACAGCGCGAGAGCGAGGCGCGCGCCCGGGCGGAATCCGAAGCGCGGGCGCAGCGCGAGGCCGAGGAGCGGGCGCGGAAGGAAGCCGAGGAGCGCGCGCGCCACGCGACCGCCGAGCAGTCGCGGCAGGCCGTGCTGCGGGCCGAGCGGGCGGCCGAGGACCAGAGCCGCCGCGAGGCCGAGGCGCACGCCCGGAAGGAATCGGAAGCGCGGGCCCGGCGCGAGGCCGAGGAGCGGGCGCGGCGCGAGGCCGAAGAGCGCTCGATGCGGGAGCAGGAAGAGCGGATCCGCCGCGAGCTCGAGGAGCGGGTCCGCCAGGCGGAGACGCAGGCGCGGCGCGAGGCGGACGAGCGGGCGAAGCGCGAGGTCGACGAGCGGGCGAAGCGCGACGCCGCCGACCGGGCGCGGCGCGAGGCGGACGAGCGTGCCCGCCGCGAGGCGGAGGAGCGCAAACGGCGCGAGGCGGACGAGCGCGCGCGGCGGGAAGCGGAGGAGGAGCGGCGGCGCGAGGCGGCAGAGGCCATGCTGCGCCGGGAGGCCGAGGGGCGAGCGCGGCGCGAGGCCGAGGAGCGCGAGCAGCGGGAAGCGGAGGAGGCGCGGCGGCGCGATGCCGAGGAGGCCGCGCAACGCCGCGCGGACGAGGAGCGCACCCGGCGGGAGGCCGAGCGCAAGGCGCGCGACGAGGAGAAGGCGCGCGCCAAGGCCGAGGCGGAGGCCGCGGCGCGGGCGCGGCGCGACGAGCGCGCGCGCGAGAAGGCCGAATCCGACGCGCGCGCGAAGGCGCGGCGCAAGGAGCAGGAGAAGGACGCCGCCCAGGTCGCGGCGCGCCTCGAGAAGATCAAAACCGGCCGCAAGGGCGGCGTCGGGAAGTTTCTCGGGATCACGCTCGTCGCGGCGGTGATCGCCGGTCTGGTCTACCTGCAGTATTTCATGCCGCTCGACATCGCCCAGTACGAACGGCTCGCCGCGAGCCTGCTCGGCCAGCCGGTGAAGATCCGCTCCGGCAGCCTCTCGCTGTTCCCCTCGCCGGCGGTGCGGTTCGAGGGGATCAGCGTCGGCAGGGACGGCAACGTCAAGATCGCCGTCGCGGCCGCCCACCCGGACTTCGGGTCGGTGATGAGCGACCAGCCGCAGCTGAAGTCGCTCGAGCTCCAGGGCGTCACGCTCGACGGCCCGGGCCTCGGCGCGGTGCTCTTCGGGCGGCCGCAGAGCGCGGCGCTCGGGCTGGAGCGCGTCCACGCGACCGGCATCCGGCTCGCGGTGCCGGGCGTGCCGCTGCCGGAGCTCGAGGCGACGGCGAGCCTGCAGCCGGACGGCAGCGTGCAGAAGATCGTGGTCACCAATCCGAACAGGACGATCGCCGCGGAGATCAGGCCCGCGGGCGGCAAGGCGATCGTCGAGATGACGGTGGGCGGAGCGACCGCGCTGCTCGGGCTGCCGTTCGAGCTCGAGGCATTGAGCGCTCGCGGCGTCGCGACGGCGACCGAGTTCAGCGCCTCGGAGCTCGACGCGCGCCTGCTCGACGGGCTCATGCGGGGCAAGGGCACCCTGCGCTGGCCGGGTCAGCTCGCGTTCGACGCGAGCTTCGAGCTCAAGCAGCTCGACGCGAAACGGATCACGCCGATCCTCGTCGGCCGCGTGCAAGGCACCGGCGTGGTGGCGGCGCGCGGCGAGTCGCTGGAGCGGCTCGCCGCGAGCGCGCGCGTCGACGGGAGCTTCTCGGTCTCGAAGGGACAGATCGCCGGCGTCGACCTCGCGCGGACCCTGCAGTCGGGCAAGAGCGAGGCGGGGTCCACCAACTTCAACGAGATGTCCGCGCAGGCGCAGCTCCAGAACGGCCGGCTCGCGCTGCGCGCCGTGAAGATCGAGGCGGGAGCGCTGTCGGCGAGCGGCGCGATCGAGGTCGACGGCGGCAAGTCGCTCGCCGGCCGGTTCGCCGCCGACATGAAGACGCCCGGGGGCGCGCTGCGCGCGACGCTGGTGGTTTCCGGCTCGCCGAGCCAGCTCTCCGTCAAGCGCTGACCGAGCGCAGCCCCGAGCAGCCGCGGATCACCGCGGGTGAACGCGGATCACCCCGCGGGTGTCCGCCGGTGAGGCCGGAGCGGCGTTCATCCGCGTTCATCTGCGGTTTGCGTTTCGGTCGGGGGCGCGAAGCGTCGGTATAATCCGCGCTTACCGACGCGCCGCACATGCCGATCCTCCGTTTGCGCGGGAGCGCGGCGCTCTCCGCGTTCCGCCGCGCGAAGCTCGAGACCGCCCTCAAGGCCCTCCACGCAAGCCTCGCCCTCGCGGGCAGCACGTTCTGGCACTTCGTCGAGCTCGAGCGCGAGCCGACGGCGGCCGAGCGCGCGCTTCTCGACCGGCTCCTCGCGTACGGCGACGCGCCGGGCCCGGAGCCGCGCGGCGAGCTGTACCTCGTCACGCCGCGCCTCGGTACGATCTCGCCGTGGTCGTCGAAGGCGACCGACATCGCGCGCAGCTGCGGGCTGGCCCTCGTGCGCCGCATCGAGCGCGGCGTCGCGCACCACGTCGTGGGCGACGCGCCTCGGGAGCGCGTCGCCGCGCGCCTGCACGACCGCATGACCGAGACGGTCCTCGACCGGGTCGAGGCGGCCGACGCGCTCTTCCGGCACGTCGCGCCGCGGCCGCTCGCGCTGGTGCCGCTCCGGGCCGAGGGCCGCCGCGCGCTCGAGCGCGCGAACACCGCGCTGGGGCTCGCCCTCTCCGACGACGAGATCGACTACCTCGCGCGGGCGTTCGGCGCGCTCGGGCGCGATCCGACCGACGTCGAGCTGACGATGTTCGCGCAGGCGAACTCCGAGCACTGCCGGCACAAGATCTTCAACGCCGAGTGGATCGTCGACGGCGTCGCGCAGGACGACACGCTGTTCGGCATGATCCGCCGGACGCACGCCGCGAACCCGCAAGGCACAGTGGTCGCCTACGCGGACAACGCGGCGGTCCTCGAAGGCGGCATGGCCGAGCGATGGTTCCCCGACGCCGACGGGCGCTACCGCCGCCACGCCGAGCTCACGCACACGCTCGCCAAGGTCGAGACCCACAACCATCCGACGGCGATCTCGCCGTTCCCCGGCGCGGCGACCGGCTCCGGCGGCGAGATCCGCGACGAGGGCGCGACCGGCCGCGGGGCGCGGCCCAAGGCGGGCCTCTGCGGCTTCAGCGTCTCGCACCTGCGCATCCCGGGATTCGAGCAGCCGTGGGAGCATGACTTCGGCCGGCCCGACCGGATTGCTTCGGCGCTCGCGATCATGCTCGAGGGACCGATCGGCGCGGCGTCGTTCAACAACGAGTTCGGCCGGCCCAACCTCGCCGGCACGTTCCGCACCTTCGAGATGGAGGCGGGCGGGATCGCCCGCGGCTACCACAAGCCGATCATGATCGCCGGCGGCGTCGGCAATATCCGCGCCGCGCACGCGGTCAAGGCGCCGGTTCCGCCCGGCGCCGCGCTCGTCCAGCTCGGCGGCCCCGGCATGCTGATCGGCATGGGCGGAGGCGCGGCTTCCTCGATGGACGCCGGGGCGAACGTCACCGACCTCGACTTCGACTCGGTGCAGCGCGGCAACGCCGAGATCCAGCGGCGGGCGCAGGAGGTCATCGACCGCTGCACGGCGCTGGGAGAGGCGAACCCGATCCTCGCGATCCACGACGTCGGCGCCGGCGGCCTCGCCAACGCGCTGCCCGAGCTCGCGTACGCGGCCGGCCGCGGCGCGGCGATCGATCTGCGCGCCGCGCCGAACGAGGAGCCGGGCATGACCCCGCGCGAGGTCTGGTGCAACGAGGCCCAGGAGCGCTACGTGCTCGCCGTGGACGCTGCCCGCCTCGCCGAGTTCCGCGCGATCTGCGAGCGCGAGCGGTGCCCGTTCGCGGTCCTGGGGAAGGCCACCGCCGACGGCCACCTGACCGTCACCGACCCGTACTTCGGCGACCGGCCCGTCGACGTCGAGCTCGGCGTCATCCTCGGCAAGCCGCCGCGGATGCTGCGCGACGTTCGCCGCGTCGCGCGCGCCCTTGCGCCCCTCGATCTGAGCGCCGTCGAGCTCGGCGAAGCCTGCCTGCGCGTGCTGCGGGCGCCGACGGTCGCGAACAAGACCTTTCTCGTGTCGATCGGCGACCGCACGGTCGGCGGATTGTGCGCGCGCGACCAGATGGTCGGGCCGTGGCAGGTGCCCGTCGCGGACTGCGCGGTGACCTTGCTCGACTTCACGGGATGCGCCGGCGAGGCGTTCGCGATGGGGGAGCGCGCGCCGCTCGCCCTGCTCGATCCGGCGACCTCCGGACGGATGGCGGTCGGCGAAGCGCTGACCAATCTCGCCGCCGCTGCCGTTCCCGACCTCGCACGCGTCAAGCTGTCCGCGAACTGGATGGCCGCGGCCGGTTCCCCCGGCGAGGACGCGGCGCTCTTCGACACGGTGCGGGCGGTCGCGCTCGAGCTGTGTCCGGCGCTCGGCGTCTCGATCCCGGTCGGGAAGGATTCGCTGTCGATGCGTACGACCTGGGTGGAGCGGGGCGAGACCAGGGAGGTCGTCGCGCCGCTTTCGCTCGTCGTCTCCGCGTTCGGACCGTGCGCCGATGCGCGGCGGACGCTGACACCGCAGCTCCGGACCGACCTCGGCGCGACCGAGCTCGTCCTGATCGACCTCGGCCGCGGGCGGAACCGTCTCGGCGGATCGCAGCTCGCCCAGGTCTTCGGGCAGCTCGGGAACGCGGCGCCCGATCTCGACGATCCCGCGGCGCTGAAAGCGTTCTTCGCGGCGATCCAGTCGCTCAACCGGGACGGGCTGCTGCTCGCGTATCACGACCGCTCCGACGGCGGCCTGTTCGCCGCGGTGTGCGAGATGGCGTTCGCCGGCCGCTGCGGCGCGACCATCAACCTCGACCTCCTCACCTACGATGCGCTCGCGCACGACGTCGACGGCAACGAGCGCCGGCCGGAGCTGATGCAGGGGCGCGACCTCGAGCGCGCGCTCGCGGGGCTCTTCGCCGAGGAGCTCGGCGCCCTCGTCCAGGTGCTCGCCGACGACCGGTCGCGCGTGATGCGGCGGCTCGCGGAGGCCGGCCTCTACGCGCTCGTCGTCGGGTCGCCGAACGCCCGCGACGAGATCCGCATCCTCCGCAACGCCAAGGTGGTCCTCGCCGAGCCGCGCGCGCGCCTGCAGCGCGTCTGGTCCGAGGTGAGCTTCCGGATGCAGAGCCTCCGCGATCATCCCGAATGCGCGCAGGACGAGTTCGATCGGATCCTCGATGCCCCCGATCCCGGGCTGCACGCGCGGCTCACGTTCGACCCGCGGGTGGACGTGGCGGCGCCGTTCGTCGCGCGCGGCGCGCCGCCGCGGCTCGCGATCCTGCGCGAGCAGGGGGTGAACGGCCAGGTCGAGATGGCGGCGGCCTTCGACCGGGCAGGGTTCGCGGCGGTCGACGTCCACATGACCGATCTCCTAGCCGGGCGGATCGGCCTGAGCGGCTTCAAGGGCGTCGTCGCGTGCGGCGGGTTCTCCTATGGCGACGTGCTCGGCGCCGGCGAAGGCTGGGCGAAATCGATCCTCTTCAACGCCCGCGCCCGCGACGAGTTCGCGGCGTTCTTCGCCCGGACCGACACGTTCGCGCTCGGCGTTTGCAACGGCTGCCAGATGCTGGCGGCGGCGCGCGAGCTCGTGCCCGGCGGCGGCGATTGGCCGCTGTTCCTCCGCAACCGCTCCGAGCAGTTCGAGGCCCGTCTCGTCATGGTCGAGGTGACCGAGAGCCCGTCGATCCTGTTCGCGGGGATGGCGGGCAGCCGGATGCCGATCGCGACCGCGCACGGGGAGGGACGGGCAAGCTTCGCCGGCGCCGGGGCGCGGTCGCGGGCCCTGGTGTGCCTGCGCTACGTGGACAACAACGGCGCGCCGACCGAGCGCTATCCGCTGAACCCGAACGGCTCGCCGGGCGGGATCACCGGGCTCACGACCGCGGACGGACGCTTTACCATCGTGATGCCGCATCCGGAGCGGGTGTTCCGCACGGTCCAGTGCTCCTGGCACCCCGACGAGTGGGATGAGGCGAGCCCGTGGCTGCGGATGTTCCGCAACGCCAGGGCGTGGGTCGGCTGATGCCGGCACCCGCCAAGCTCGACGCGCCGTTCTACACCGAGGCGGAGCTCGATGCCCTGTACGAGAGCGACCCGGTCACGGCGCTGCGCATCTCCCGCGAGCAGCACGCGCTGCGCAACGCGCTCGACGCGCTCGCCGGGGCCGACCCGTCGGCACCGCTGCCGGGCGAGGACGAGGTCCGTCGCGCGCTCGAGGACGCCCGGCGGATCCTGCTCCGCGACGGCGGCGACCTGGAGTTCGCGGGCCTGAGCGGGAGCGTGCTCCGCGTGCGGCTCAAGGGAGCGTGCGTGGGTTGCCCGCGCTCGACGCTCGATCTCAAGCACGTCGTCGAGGCGGTCGTGCGCAGGCACTTTCCCGCGATCAGCAAGGTCGAGAACGTCTACTGACGGGCGGTCCGCGGAACGGGCGCCGCCGCCCCGAGCGCCGTGCCGCCGCGGGCTGCGGCGCTACTCGACCTTCGCCTTCGCCCGCAGGTCGGCGATGCTCTTCGAGAACGCCTGCTGCTGCAGCCGCTCGGCGAGCTGCGGCTTGACCTCTTCGAACGTGGGAAACTTCGTGGGGCGCACGTCCTCGACCAGGATGACGTGCCAGCCGAACTGGGTCTGCACCGGCTGCTCGGTGTACTTGCCCTTCTCGAGCTTGACCATCGCGTCGGAGAACGGCTTCACGTAGCCGGAGGGGGAGTTCCAGTCGAGATCGCCGCCGCGGTCCTTCGAGCCTGGGTCCTTCGACTGCTTGGCGAGGTCCTCGAATTTCCGGCCGCGCTTCAGGTCGGCGATGATGGCCTTGGCCTCCTCCTCCTTCTCGACGAGGATGTGGCGGGCCTTGTACTCCTTGTCCCCGCGCGCCACGCGCAGGCGGTCGTATTCGGCCTTCAGCTGGGCGTCGTTGACCGGGTGGGTCTTGACGAAGTCGGCGACGTACGCCTGCCACATGACTTCTTGACGCGCGAGATCGAGCTGCGCCTGGACCTCGGCGTTCCTGGCGAGGCCCTTGCGGGTCGCCTCCTGGGTCACGACCTCGCGGACGATGAGACGCTCGCGGATCTCGCTGCGCAGCTGGTCGTTGTCGGTGACGCCGCGCGCGGCCTGCGCCTTCACGACCAGGTCGATGCGCGCCTTGGGGATCGCGACGCCGTTCACGGTCGCGACCTTTTCGGCCGGCGTTTGCGCCTGCACGAGCGCGCAGGGCAGGGCGAGCCCGAGCACTGAGGCAGCGCAAAGGCCTAGGCGGAACGGTGTCATCGAGAGTCCTCTCGGGTGGATGAAGCGTTTCACGCCGCGGCCGTCCGGTGCTCCTCGGGCGCGAGGGCGTGGATGCTGAGCGCATGGATCTCGCGCCGCATCAGCGGCGCGAGCGCGTCGTAGACCAGGCGATGGCGGGCGAGCGTGCCCTGGCCGCGAAAGCGCGGCGACACGATCGTCAGCCGGAAGTGTCCGCCGCCGCCCTTGGCGCCCTCGTGCCCGGCGTGCAGCGCGCTCTCGTCCACGAGCTCGATCGCCTCGGGCTCGAGCGCCGCGAGGCGCTCGCGGATCGCCTGCGCGAGCGCGGTCACGGCTTCTCCTGGACGTACTTGGCGATGAAGAGCCCCTGCGCGAGCACGAACAGCAGCATCAGCCCGATCCCGCCGAACAGCTTGAAGTTCACCCATGCGTCGGTCGAGAAGTTGTAGGCGACGAGCAGGTTGGCCGCGCCCATCAGCGCGAAGAAGCCGATCCAGCTCAGGTTCAGCCGGCGCCAGGCGGCGTCGGGAAGCTCGAGCTGCGCGCCGAGCAGCGCGCGGAGCAGGTTGCGGCCGGCGAGGAGCTCGCCGCCGGCGAGGACCGCGGCGAACAGCCAGTAGAGCACCGTCGGCTTCCACTTGATGAACGTCTCGTCCTGGAGCGCGAGCGTCGCGCCGCCGAACACGGCGATGATCGCGAGGCTCGCCCACAGCATCGGCTCGACCCTGCGGCCGCGGAGCTTGAGCCAGCCGACCTGGGCGAAGGTCGCCGCGATCGCGACGGCGGTCGCCACGTAGATGTCGTACAGCTTGAAGGCGGCGAAGAAGAGCAGGACCGGGAAGAGATCGAACAGGAACTTCATGCGGGCGGCATTATCCCATAGCAGTCAAGGACCTGCCGCGACCGAGCGCACCCGCCCGGCGGTGCGAGGTGCAGCGGCCGCCGAGGCGTCGCGCGCGCGGGCGCGCTCAGCCCTTCTTGGGATGGAACTTGAGCGACGCCGAGTTGATGCAATACCGTAACCCGGTCGGATCCGGCCCGTCGTCGAAGACGTGGCCGAGGTGCGCGTCGCAGCGCGCGCAATGGACCTCGGTCCGGCGCATGAGGAAGCTGTAGTCTTCCTGGGTCTCGACCGCGTTGGGGTGCGTGGGCTGCCAATACGACGGCCAGCCCGTACCAGAGTCGAACTTGTGCTCCGAGCTGAACAACTCCCCGCCGCAGCACACGCAGCGGTACATGCCGTGCTCGTCGTGGTCCCAATAGGTGCCGGAGAACGCCCGCTCCGTGCCGTGCTTGCGCGCCACCTTGTACTCGAGGTCGGTGAGCTGCTTGCGCCACTCCTCGTCGGTCTTGCGGAGCTTGTCGGTGGTCTTCTCGGTCATGGCGTCTCCTGGCGTCGCGCCCGCGCATCGGGCCGGGGACGCATGATACGGCTAGTTAGGACGGCCGGACGGATTCCGCGCGGGCAACCATCCCGCTCGGTGAGGCCGATCGCCGGCGCGGACGCTCAGCGGGGGCCCACCGTCGGCGGCAGCTTGGCGACGATGCACTCGAGCGCCGCGCGATTGTCCCCGGGATAGAAGCTGTCGACCGAATCCGCGTACTGCTTGACCTCGATGCGCCGGTGATACGCGCGCGAAGTGAGGTCGAGGAACGCGGGCTGCGAGAAGCGGTCACCGACGGGCGCCCCGCCGATCGTCCGCGGATGGCACTCGTGCGCAACGCGATCGGCCCAGCGGTTGAAGCCCGGATCGGAGCGCCACGCATCCGGGGCGCAGGCCGCGGCCAGGGCCATCGTCAGCGTGAGGTGGGCGCCTGTCAGCGCCCGCTCGACCACTCGTCCACCCGGATGCGCGCGACGACGCGAAACCCGTCGGCGGTCGGCTGAATCACCGCCGCCTCGCCCTCGGCGAGGTACGGCGGCCCGGCGACCGCGTAGAACGGATTGCCGTGGCTGACGATCACGTCGTTCGTGCCGGTTGTCGGCGGCTGCCCGAGCAGCCGGCGCAGCGCCGCGTAGCGCGCGGGATCTTCCGGGCGCGCGGGTCCGCCGCGCACGGCCGACGTGGGCTCCGCCCGGCCGAACGCGAGCTTGGCGGTCTCGACCGTGCGACAGAACGGGCTCGCCCGGACCTTCCCGATCGGAATGCCGAGCGCGCGGATCGCCTCGCCGATCCGCTGCGCATCCGCGCGTCCCTGGTCGGTGAGATTGCGCTGGGTCGGGCAGTCCTCGAAGCTCGTCATCTTCGCGTCGTTCTGGGAGAGGTCGGTCGCCGCGTGGCGGAAGTACAGGATGTAGCCGCCGCCGCGGAGCAGATCGACCGTCGCCGCCGCGGTGGGGTGTTCGGCGCCCCAGGCCGCCGTGAGCGCGGCGGCGAAGCACACGAGCGCGCGCAGGGCAGTGCGCATGGCACGCATAGCATACGCTCGCGGCCCGGCTTCGACCGCCGGTTGGTGCGCCGGCGCCGGTCAAGCCTTGCCCTTGCCGCGCGAGGTCGGTCGCCGCGCGAGCTCCCTGATCGCGTCGGCCCGAGGGGCGAAGCCGAGCCCCGGCGCTTCCGTGAGCTCGAGCCACCCGTCCTGCGCCGCGGCGAGGCCGTCGAAGAGCTGCTCGCAGACGAGCAGGGCGACGTAGTGGTACTCGACGAGCGTGCCGTTCGCGAGCCCGGCGTGCAGATGCATGTTGTGATGGGTCCAGGCGCCGCCGTTCGCCACCGGCACGTTGAACGCTGCCGCCATTCCCGCGATGCGCGCGACCTGCGTGAACCCGCCGCTGATGACGACGTTCGGCTGCACGACGTCCACCGCCTCCGCGACCAGCATGTCGCGGAACCGGAATGCGAGCCCCTCGTTCTGGCCGGCGCCGAGCGGGATACGCGTCTGGCGGCGGAGCTCCGCCATGAGGCGAACGTCGTTCTGGGTGATCGGCTCCTCGAAGAGCGCGACGTCGTAGGGCTCGATCAGCCGCGCGAGCTTGCCGGCGTGGAGGCCGTCGAGGCTGCAGTTCGCGTCGACGAAGAGCTGCACGCCGGGGCCGATCGCCTCGCGCACCGCGCGCACCCGCGCGGCGTCCTCGGCGATCACCCGGTCGAGCGGCCGCGGCTCGTCGCGCCGCTGGAGGGCGTGATGCCCGACGACCATCTTGAGCCGTGTGTGGCCCTGGGCGACCCACAGCTTCGCGGCCTCGGCGAGCTGGTCGCGGTCGAAGAAGCCGAAGCCGAAGGTGGCGTAGACGGGGACGCGGTTGCGTGCTCCGCCGAGCAGCCGCCACACCGGCGCGCCGAAGTGCTTGCCCTTGAGATCCCACAGCGCCACGTCGATCGCGGCGATCGCATGGCTCGCGTAGCCCGTCTGCCCGCGCGGCGAGAGCAGCCAGTAGAGCTTCTCCCACGCGCGCTCGTGCGCGAGCGGATCGTCGCCGACGAGCGCCGGCCCCGCGACCTCGTTGATCGCCGCGGCGACGACTTCCTCCTCGGTGATCGCGGTGAAGCCGTGGCCGACGAGCCCCGAGTCGGTCTCGACCTCGACGAGGCAGACCGAGAGCGAGGTCGGTTTGTCGAGCCCGAGCACCCGGATCCGCACCGGGACGTCGAGCGGCGTCGCCTTGACCCGGGCGATCTTCATCCGCGGTGCCGCGCGGGAGCTCAGCTCAGGCGAACGTACTCGTAGTCGACCGGGAGATTGTTGATTCCCCGGTCCGGCGGTGCGATCCAGGCGGCGAGCTTCCCCGGCTCGACGACGCGCTGCATGAGACCGTGCACGAAGCTGCGGTCGGCCTCGCTCGGCAGCCAGTCGCGCAGGCCCTGCTCGTAGGCTTCGCGCGCGATCGGCCGGCCCTCGAGGTCGGTCGGAACGTTCGCCCAGGCGCCGATCTGGCGGCGGAAGCGCGTCGAGGGCAGGGCGAGGCGGAAGTCGAAGCCGGCGCGCTGGATCTGCATGTTCCAACGCCGCAAGCCCAGCTCGCAGTCCTTCGCGTAGGCCTCGCGGACCACTTCGTTCATGGCGTTGCGCAGGCTCACCGTCTCCTCCTTCACACCGCCGTCGTCGGGCACGCCGATCACCATCGTCGCGTCGCCGCACACGTGATCCTCGTACTGGCTTTCGTCGGGCCGGCCCTTGATGCCGTTCGCGAAGGTGGTCGCCGCGTTCGAGGACACCTCGGAGCCGAAGAGGTCGAGCGACGACGAGAACCAGAAGTTGAGATAGCGCTGCAGGAGCGGCAGGTCGATCACGCCCGCGCGGCGGAGCCGCTCGGGGTCGTCGGTGCCGAGCTCCTTCATCACCTCGAGCGTGCGCTTCACGACCCGGCCGAGCCCGGTCTCGCCCACGAACATGTGATGTGCCTCCTCGGTCAGCATGAAGCGGCAGGTGCGCGCGAGCGGATCGAAGCCCGACTCGGCGAGGCACTTGAGCTGGAACTTGCCGTCGCGATCGGTGAAGTAGGTGAAGCAGAAGAAGCTGAGCCAGTCCGAGATCGGCTCGTTGAAAGTCCCGAGGATGCGCGGCTTGTCGGCGTCGCCCGAGTGCCGCGCGAGCAGCTCTTCGGCCTCCTCGCGGCCGTCGCGGCCGAAGTAGGCGTGCAGCAGGTACACCATCGCCCACAGGTGCCGGCCCTCCTCGACGTTCACCTGGAAGAGATTGCGCAGGTCGTAGAGCGACGGGCAGGTGTGGCCGAGCAGGTGCTGCTGCTCGACCGAGGCCGGCTCGGTGTCGCCCTGCGTCACGATGAGCCGCCGGAACTGCGACCGGAACTCGCCCGGGACCTGCTGCCAGGCGGGCTGGCCGTGGACGTCGCCGAAGCCGATCTTGCGGTCCGGAATCGCGTCGGCGAGGAAGATGCCCCAGCGGTATTCGGGCATCTTCACGTAGCCGTAGCTCGCCCAGCCCTGCGCGTCGACGCCGACGGCGGTCCGGAGATAGACGTCCTTGCCGGCGAAGTCGTTGGGCCCCAGCTCGCGCCACCAGTCGAGGAACTTCGGCTGCCAGTGCTCGAGCGCGCGCTGCAGGGTGCGGTCGTTCGCGAGGTCGATGTTGTTCGGAATGCGCTCGGTGTAGTTGATGGCGGTCATCGCGTTCTCCTCGAAGCCTTCACGGTCGGGGCGGCGGTGCGGGCGCGCGGCGCCTAGACGCGGTCCCAGTCGAATTTCGCCTTGCTGCCGGTGCCGAACACCTTCAGCGCGCCGTGCTCGCCAACGGCGTTCGGCCGGTTGAAGATCCAGTTCTGCCACGCGGTCAGGCGGCCGAAGATGCGGGTTTCCATCGTCTCCGCGGCGGGAAAGCGCAGGTTCGACTCCATGCCGGTCAGGGCGTCCGGTGACAGGCTCGCCCGCTCCTCGACCGCGATGCGGACCTCCTCGTCCCAGTCGAGGTCGTCCGGGGCGAACGTCACCAGCCCGAGCCCGAGCGCGACCTCGGCGACGAGTTTCTCGCCGCTGCGCTTGCGGGCCGCCTCGACCGGCTCGGTCGCGCCGCAGAAGCGCGTCGCGAGGCGGCTGAGCCGGTTCACCATCGGATAGGCGCCGAAGTTCAGCTCCGACAGCGCGATGCGCGGCGCGTTCTGCTCGTCGTCGGGGAGCTCCAGCATGTAGCTCCGGTCGGCGGCGAGCGCGAGCTCGGCGAGCGTGCCGGCGAAGCACGACCCCTGGTCGATGACCGCGAACAGCGTCCGCGAGGAGACGTCGAGCCGGGCGAACGCCCGCCGCAGGAGGCCGATCGTCTCCTGCACCAGCCAGTGACCGCGGTGCTTCGCCAGCGTCGCGTCGACCGCGAGCACCGCGTCGAGCTCGCCGCGGGTCTTGAGGATCCAGGTGCCGATCTCGAGCTCGTTCGTGCGCAGCAGCAGGATCGCGTCGTCCAGCTCGCGCGCCATCGCGAGCGGCCACCATTGCGCGCCGGCCTTCTGGATCGCGGCAGGCTCGGTCGGCTGCGGCGCTCCCGGCGCGGACACGGTGAGGATGGCGGTGCGCGCCTTGCGGTCGATCGCGGCGTCCACGTACTTGTAGTGATAGCCCGCGTCGTCGATCGTCCGGTCGAGCGGTGCGAGCGCGACGCCTTCGCCGCTGCCCGGCCGGGTGCTCGTGGCGGCGAGGGCGGCCACGCGCGCTTTCACCGCCTCCCCGAAGGCCTGCGGCTTCGCGACGTGGTCGACCAGCTTCCACTCCTTGGCGCGGTCCGCGCGCACCCCTTCGGCGGTGGTGCAGAAGAAGTCGGCGAGATCGCGGCGCACCTTGCGCTTGTCGGTGACCCGCGTGAGCCCGCCGGTGCCGGGCAGTACCCCGAGCAGGGGCAGCTCGGGCAGGCTGACCGTGGAGGAGCGGTCGTCGATCATGAGGATCTCGTCGCAGGCGAGCGCGAGCTCGTAGCCTCCGCCCGCGACCGTGCCGTTCACCGCCGCCAGGAACCGCAGCCCGTCGTGGCGACTCGAGTCCTCCATGCCGTTGCGGGTCTCGTTGGTGAACTTGCAGAAGTTCACCTTCCACGCGTGGCTCGAGAGCCCGAGCATGTAGATGTTGGCGCCGGAGCAGAACATCCGCTCCTTCGCGCTCGTGAGCACGACCACCTTGATCTCCGGATGCTCGAACCGGATGCGCTGCAACGCGTCGGCGAGCTCGATGTCGACGCCGAGATCGTAGGAGTTGAGCTTCAGGCGGTAGCCCGGCACGAGACCCTTCTCCTCGTCGACGTCCATCGACAGGATCGCGACCTCGCCCTCGAGCTTGAGCCGCCAGTGCTGGTACGCGTCGGGGCGGCGGTCGTAGGTGATCGGGGTGCGAGCGTCGCTCGCGGCTTGTGGGACGGCGCTCATGGGTTCTCTCCTGGGTGCGGCTCAGCGCGGCTGGACTGCGCGAGCGAGCTCGCTCAGGCTCTGCTCGACGGTCCGGCCCGCGGTATCGATGGTGACGTCGGCCTGGGCGTAGAGCGCTTCGCGGCCGGCGAGGATGCGGCGCAGGTCGTCCATCGCCTCGCGGTTGCCGGCCATCGGCCGGTAATCGCCCTGCGCGGCGACGCGCGCCATGTGCTCTTCGGGTGCCGCCCGCAGCCAGACCGTGAGGCAGGCCGACAGCAGCAGATCGTAGGTTCCCGGCTCCGACACGATGCTCCCGCCGGTGGCGACGACGCAGCGGTCGTTCTTCTCCAGCGTGCGCTCGAGCGCCCGGCGCTCGTAGCGCCGGTATCCCGCCTGGCCGTGGAGCAGGAAGATCTCGTGGAGGCTCGTGCCCGCTTCGGCCTCGACCTCGTGGTCGAGCTCGACGAACGGCACGCCGAGCTGCTTCGCGAGCGCCGCGCCGAGGGTGGACTTGCCGGCGCCGCGCAGCCCGATGAGTGCGATGCGGTTCTCGCGCGCGCCGTAGGCACTGCCGTAGTCCCGCACGAGCTGCGTGCGCACCTTGGCCAGCTTGGCCGGCGGCAGCCGCTTCAGGAGCTGCTGGATGAGGTTGAGCTCGACCGACTGGCCGTTCTCGTCGCGCAGGAGGTCGGCGGCGGGGAGGTTGAGCGCGCGCGCGATCTGGCTCAGCAGCAGGATCGACGCGTTGCCGCGTCCCGATTCGAGCTGCGCGAGATAGCGCTCCGAGACCCCGGAGTCCCGCGCCAGGATCTTGCGGGTCATGCCGCGGCGCGCCCGGGCTTCCCGCACCCGGTCGCCGAGACGTCGCAGCAGCGCCGCGTCCACCTGCACGACGGTGGCCGGCGCTGCGGGGGGAGTTCGCCGCTCAGGCTCGCGGTGGCCCATGCTCCAGGGTCCTCGTCGAGATGAAGTATATTGCTTGCAATCGATACAAAATGCATTATAATGCATTTTGATACTAATGCAAGCGCCTAAGCGCTCTTCCCACCGCGCGCCCGAGGAGCCGCGATGCTGGAGCTGACCATTCTCGTCGGGACGATGACCGGGAACGCCCAGCTCGTCGCGCAGGAGCTCGAGCTCATCCTCGACGACGGCGAGACCCGGGTGCAGACGCGCCCGATGGATGGCCTCGATGCGAGCGTGTTCGGTGCGGGCGGCCTGTTCCTGGTCTGCACCTCGACCTACGGCCAGGGGGACGTCCCCGACAACGCCAAGCAGCTCTACGAGTCGCTTATCGCGCACCGCCCCGACCTCTCCAGCGTCCGTTACGGCGTTGTGGCGCTCGGCGACCGGACCTACGCGGAGACCTTCTGCAACGGCGGCCGCCGCTTCGACGCGATCCTCGGCGAGCTGGGCGCGAAGCGCATCGGCGAGATCCTGTTTCACGATGCCTCGAGCGGCGTCCTCGCCGAGGAGGCCGCCGCCGAGTGGGTGGGGCCCTGGATGGGCAAGGTGCGCGAGCAGTCCGGCGTCGCGGCCTAGCGCCGGCCGCAGCGCCCCGGCCGAAGGAGGAGGGAATATGGCTGCGCTGAGCCACGCCGATCATCGCTCGAACCCGCCGGCCGTCGCGATCCCGCGCGACTACAACGCGGCGCACGACCTGATCGAGCGCAATCTCGCCGCCGGCCGCGGGGCGAAGCTCGCGTACATCGACGATGCGGGCCGCTACACCTACGCCGACCTCGCCGAGCGGGTGAACCGCGCCGCGAACGCCCTGAGCGACCTCGGCCTGCAGCCGGAGGACCGGATCCTGCTGTGCCACCTCGACACGGTCGAGTGGCCGGCGGTCTTCCTCGGCGCGATCAAGGCCGGCGTCGTGCCGATCGCGGTCAACACGCTGCTCACGTCGAGCGACTATGCGTTCATGCTGAACGACAGCCGTGCGAAGGCGCTGGTCGTCTCGCAGGCGCTGCTGCCGCAGTTCGCCCCGATCCTCGCGAGCTGCCCGCGGCTGAAGCACGTCGTGGTCTCGGGCGCCGACCCGCAGGGCCACGTGCGCCTGCAGGACCTGATGGCGAAGGCGGGCGCGTCGTTCGACGCGGCGTCGACCACGCCCGACGACGCCTGCTTCTGGCTGTACTCCTCCGGATCGACCGGAGCGCCGAAGGGAACGGTGCACGTCCATTCGAGCCTCATCCAGACCGCGGAGCTCTACGGCCGGGCGGTGCTCGGCATCCGCGAAGACGATCTCGTGTTCTCGGCGGCGAAGCTCTTCTTCGCCTACGGGCTCGGCAACGCGCTCACGTTCCCCCTCGCGGTCGGCGCGACCACCCTGCTGATGGCGGAGCGTCCAGCGCCGGCGTCGGTCTACGAGCGGCTGAAGGTGCAGCGGCCGACGATCTTCTACGGTGTTCCGACCCTTTACGCCGCGATGCTTGCGGCGCCGAACCTGCCGCGCCGCGACGAGCTGGCGCTCCGCGTGTGCGTCTCGGCGGGCGAGGCTTTGCCGCCCGACATCGGACGCCGGTGGACCGAGCACTTCGGCGTCGAGATCCTCGACGGCATCGGCTCGACGGAGATGCTGCACATCTTTCTGTCGAACCGGCCCGGCGCCGTCCGCTACGGCACGAGCGGCACGCCGGTGCCCGGGTATCAGCTGCGCGTGGTCGACGAGAGCGGCGGCGATTGCCGCGCGGGCGAGGTGGGCGACCTGCTGGTGGCCGGCCCGAGCGCCGCCGCCGGCTACTGGAACAACCGCGAGAAGAGCCGCGCGACCTTCATGGGCGCGTGGACGCGCACCGGCGACAAGTACGCGCGCGGCGACGACGGCTACTACGCGTACAGCGGGCGCTCGGACGACATGCTCAAGGTGGGCGGGATCTTCGTCTCGCCGTTCGAGGTCGAGGCGGCGCTCGCGTCGCACCAAGACGTCCTCGAGGCGGCGATCATCGGCGTGCCGGACGAGTCGGAGCTCATCAAGCCGAAGGCGTTCATCGTCCCGAAACCGGGCGTGCAGCCTACGCCGGCGCTGGCGGAGGCGCTCAAGCAGCACGTCAAGGACCGCCTCGCGCCCTACAAGTACCCGCGGTGGGTGGAGTTCGTCGCCGAGCTGCCGAAGACCGCGACCGGGAAGATCCAGCGGTTCAAGCTCCGGGAACGTGAGACCGGCAAATAGCCGGCATTTGCGTGAAGTCACACGAAAAACAGACGCTAAGTATCTAATTATCCTGTTTTTATATACGCTCTCCCTACCGCGCATTCGGGTCGGGAGAACGCCGGTTCCACCCGAAAGGTTGAGCAAAACGCTCAGGTTTTGGTAAACTTGAGTGCATTCCTCGGCTTTTCGCGCCGCAGGAGCACCTAGAGAGAACTGGAGGCAGACATGCGTCTGACCACGAAAGGCCGCTTCGCCGTCACCGCGATCCTCGACCTGGCCATGTCCCAGTCCGAGCACGGCGGCCCGGTGTCGCTCGCGGGGATCAGCGAGCGGCAGGGCATCTCGCTCTCGTACCTCGAGCAGCTCTTCGGGAAGCTGCGCCGGAGCGCGCTCGTCACCAGCGTGCGCGGGCCCGGCGGCGGCTACCTCCTCGCCAAGAGCCTCGACGAGGTCTCGGTCGCGGACATCATCCGCGCGGTCGACGAGCCCATGGACACCACGCAGTGCCGGGGCAAGGAGAACTGCCACGACGACCAGAAGTGCCTCACGCACGACCTGTGGGCGGGCCTGAACGATCGCATCTTCGAATACCTGAGCTCGGTCAAGCTCGCCCACCTCGTCGCCAAGGGGCGCGAGCGGCCGGCCGCGGTGCCGATGGTCGACATGCGCGAGAAGCGCAGCCCGGTGCCCGCCTGAGACGACGGAGAACGCACACAGTGGCCATCACCCTGACCGAAAGCGCAGCCCGCCAGATCAAGAGCTCGGTCGCGAAGTTCGGCGGCATCGGCTTGCGCCTCGGCGTGAAGACCGTCGGCTGCAACGGCCTCGCGTACACCTTCGAGATGGCGCGAGAGGTCGGCGCCGGCGACAGCCTGTTCGAGGCGCACGACGCCAAGCTCGTCGTCGACCGCGAGGCGCTCGCCTACCTCGACGGCTCGGAGCTCGACTTCGTGCGCGAGGGCTTCAAGCAGATGTTCAGCGTCCGGAACCCGAACGTCGACTCGACCTGCGGCTGCGGCGAGAGCTTCAACGTCCGGGAGATGCAAGGATGAGCGCGGTCCTCAAGAACCTGATCGAGCAGCCCTACCGCCACGGCTTCGTCACCGACATCGAGGCCGACACCGCGCCGAAGGGCCTGTCGGAGGACATCATCCGGTTCATCTCGCTCAAGAAGAGCGAGCCCGACTGGCTGCTCGAGTTCCGCCTGAAGGCGTATCGCCACTGGCTCACCATGAAGGAGCCGGCGTGGCCGAACGTCAAGTACCCGAAGATCGACTTCCAGGACATCATCTACTACTCGGCGCCGAAGCCGAAGGCGAAGCTCGCCTCGCTGGACGAGGTCGACCCCGAGCTGCTGCGCACGTTCGAGAAGCTCGGCGTGCCGGTGCACGAGCAGAAGGCGCTCGCCGGGGTCGCGGTCGACGTGATCTTCGACAGCGTCTCGGTGACCACGACCTACAAGAAGAAGCTCGCCGACGCCGGGGTCATCTTCTGTTCGATGTCCGAGGCGGTCCGCGACCACCCCGACCTGGTGAAGAAGTATCTCGGGACCGTGGTCCCCCACGGCGACAACTTCTACGCCGCGCTCAACTCGGCGGTCTTCACCGACGGCTCGTTCTGCTACATCCCGAAGGGCGTCAAGTGCCCGATGGAGCTGTCGACCTACTTCCGCATCAACACCGAGTCGTCGGGGCAGTTCGAGCGGACGCTGATCGTCGCGGAGGAGGGGGCGTACGTCTCGTATCTGGAAGGCTGTACGGCGCCGAAGTTCGACACCAACCAGCTGCACGCCGCGGTGGTCGAGCTCGTCGCGCTCGACCGCGCCGAGATCAAGTACTCGACGGTCCAGAACTGGTACGCGGGCGACGAGGAAGGCCGCGGCGGGATCTACAACTTCGTCACCAAGCGCGGCCTCTGCAAGGGCGCGGCCTCCAAGATCTCCTGGACGCAGGTCGAGACCGGCTCGGCGATCACCTGGAAGTACCCGTCGTGCATCCTCCAGGGCGCCGGCTCGGTCGGCGAGTTCTACTCGGTCGCGCTGACCAACCACCGGCAGCAGGCCGACACCGGCACCAAGATGATCCACATCGGGCCCAACACCCGCAGCCGGATCATCTCGAAGGGCATCTCCGCCGGCGGCTCCAACAACAGCTATCGCGGGCTGGTGCAGATCGGCCCGAAGGCCGAGAACGCGCGCAACTACTCGCAGTGCGACTCGATGCTGATCGGCAGCGAGTGCGGCGCGAACACCTTCCCCTACATCCGCGTGCAGAACCAGACCGCGAAGGTCGAGCACGAGGCCACCACCTCCAAGATCGGCGAGGAGCAGCTCTTCTACTTCCAGAGCCGCGGCATCGAGATGGAGGCCGCGGTGTCGATGATCATCAACGGGTTCGTGAAGGACGTCTTCACGCAGCTCCCGATGGAGTTCGCCGTCGAGGCGGGGCGACTCCTCGGCCTCAAGCTGGAGGGAAGCGTCGGATGATCCGCGGCGACGCGAAGATCCTCCTCGAGGTCCGGAACCTCTCCGCGAAGGTCGCCGGGGTCGCGATCCTGAAGGGCGTGAGCCTGACGGTGCGCGCCGGCGAGGTGCACGCGATCATGGGCCCCAACGGCTCGGGCAAGAGCACGTTCGCGAAGGCCCTCGTGGGGCACCCGGCCTACGAGATCACGAGCGGCGAGGCGACCTTCGAGGGCCGGAACCTCTTCGAGCTCGCGGCCGAGGAGCGGGCCCGAGCCGGGCTCTTCCTCGGATTCCAGTACCCGGTCGAGATCCCGGGGGTCGCCAACGCGCAATTCCTGCGGCTCGCCTACAACACCATCCAGGGCGCGCGCGGGGGCGACGAGCTCGACCCGCTCGAGTTCGACGACTTCGTACGCGAGAAGATGAAGCTCCTCGACATCGCGCCCTCGTTCCTCGAGCGCAGCGTGAACGAGGGCTTCTCGGGCGGCGAGAAGAAGCGCAACGAGATCCTGCAGCTCGCGCTGCTCGAGCCGAAGCTCGCGTTCCTCGACGAGACCGACTCCGGGCTCGACATCGACGCGCTGCGGATCGTCGCCGCCGGCGTCAACCGGCTCGTCACGCCGGCGAACGCGATCGTGCTGGTCACCCACTATCAGCGGCTGCTGAACTACATCGTCCCGGACTACGTGCACGTCATGGACGGCGGCCGGATCGTCAAGACCGGGGGCAAGGATCTCGCGCTCGAGCTCGAGAGCCGCGGGTACGACTGGGTCGCCGCGGAAGCCGCGGCCGCCTGAGGACCGATGACGACTGCGACCGCCAATCCCTGGCTCGCGAGCCTGCTCGCCGGACACGCGAGCGTTCCGGCCAGGCCGCACGATTGGGTGAACCGGCTGCGCGGCGAGGCGCTGGAGCGCGCGCACGCGCTCACCCTGCCCACGGTCCGCCAGGAGGACTGGCGGTTCACCGATCTCTCGCCGCTCTACGAGCTCGCCTTCCGGCCCGCGGCGCCCGCGGCAGTGCCTCCGGGCCTCGGGCTCGAGCCGGTGATCGCCCCCGAGGCGGAAGCGCGGCTCGTCTTCATCGACGGACAGTTCGTTCCGGCGCTCTCGGCGCTCGCCGCCGGCGGCGTCGGCGTGACCAATCTCGGCGCGGCGTTCGACGCGCACGGCGACCTGCTGCGGGCGCGGCTCGCGCAGCTCGCGCCCTTCGCCGACGACGCTTTCCGCGCGATCAACACCGCGTACCTCGCCGATGGCGCGCTGGTGCTCGTCGCGCGTGGCACGGCGGTGAAGGCGCCGCTGCAGCTCATCTTCGCGACCACCCAGGCCGACGTCGCGACGCATCCGCGCTGCCTGGTCGTGGCGGAGCAGGGGGCCGAGGTGACGGTGGTCGAAGATTACGTCGGCCTGCAGGCGGGCGCCGCCTGCGTGAACGCGGTGACCGAGATCGTCGTCGGACCGAACGCTCACGTGCGCCACGTCCGGCGCCAGCAGGAGAGCCCGGCGTCGTTCCACATCGCGACCTGCGCGGTGCGGCTCGAGCGCGACGCCTCGTACCGATCGGTCGCGGTTGCGGCGGGCGCGCGCCTCTCCCGCTACAACCTGGACGTCGTCCAGGCCGGCGAGGGGACGAGCTGCCAGCTCGACGGCCTCGCGCTCGTCCGCGACCGGCAGCTCGCCGACACGCATAGCTTCGTCGACCACGCGCATCCCCACGGCACAAGCCGGCAGCTCCACAAGTGCGTCGTCGGCGGGCACGCGCACGCCGTCTTCAACGGCCGGATCATGGTGCGCCACGGCGCGCAGCAGACCGACTCGGCGCAGGAGAGCCGCAACCTCCTGCTCTCGCGGCGGGCGCACGTCGACACCAAGCCGCAGCTCGAGATCTTCGCCGACGACGTGAAGTGCTCGCACGGCGCGACCGTCGGGCAGCTCGACGCCGAGGAGCTCTTCTACCTTCGCAGCCGCGGCCTGAGCGAGCCCGTCGCGCGCGGCCTGCTCACCTACGGCTTCGCCGCGGAGATCGTCGATCGGATCCCGGTGCCCTCGATCGTCGCAGGGCTCCATCGGACGGTGCTGCAGGCGACCCACGACGAGGAGGCGGCATGACCGCGATCACCGCACGGCGCGCCGCGCCGACGCGCCCGACCGCGCTCGACCTGGAGCGCATCCGCGCCGAGTTCCCGATCCTGCAGAACGTCACGCCGCACGGCAAGCCGCTCGTCTTCCTCGACAACGCCGCCTCGAGCCAGATGCCGCAGCCGGTGATCGAGCGCATGGCGCACTACCGCGCCTGGGAGCACGCGAACATCCATCGCGGCGTGCACCATCTGTCCCAGACGGCGACCGAGGCCTACGAGGAGGCGCGGCGCAGGGTGCGGCGCTTCCTCAACGCGCGCGAGGACCGCGAGGTGGTGTTCACGTCGAACGTGACCGACAGCATCAACCTCGTGATGCACGGCTACGGGCGCGCGTTCATCGGCGCCGGCGACGAGATCGTCCTCACCCACCTCGAGCATCACGCCAACATCGTGCCGTGGCAGATGCTGTGCGAGGAGAAGGGCGCGCGGCTCCGCGTGGCGCCGATCAACGATGCCGGCGAGCTCCTCCTCGACGAGTACGCGCGGCTGTTCAATCCTCGCACCAGGTTCGTCGCGATCACCCACGTATCGAACGCGCTCGGCACGATCAACCCGGTGCGGGACATGGTCGCGACCGCGCATCGCCACGGCGTTCCGGTGCTGGTGGACGGCGCCCAGGCGGTCCAGCACATGCCGGTCGACGTCCAGGCGCTCGACTGCGACTTCTACGCGTTCACCGGGCACAAGATCTACGGCCCGACCGGCATCGGCGTCCTCTACGGCAAGGCGGGGCTCCTCGAGAAGATGCGGCCGTTCCGCGGCGGCGGCGACATGATCCTCTCGGTCACGTTCGAGAAGACGACCTACAACGCGATCCCGCACAAGTTCGAGGCGGGCACGCCGCCGATCGCGCAGGCGGTGGGCCTGAGCGCGGCGCTCGACTACGTGAGCGCGATCGGCCTGGACCGGATCGCGGCGCACGAGCACGCGCTGCTCGAGTACGCGACCGAGCTCCTCCAAGGCATCCCGGGCGTGCGTCTCCTCGGCACGGCGCGGACGAAGGCCGCGGTCCTGTCGTTCTACGTCGGGGACGTGCATCCCCACGACGTCGGCACGCTCCTCGACCAGGAGGGCGTCGCCGTGCGCACCGGCCACCACTGCGCGCAGCCGCTCATGCAGCGGCTCGGCGTGCCGGCGACGGCGCGGGCCTCGTTCGCCTTCTACAACACGTTCGACGAAGTCGAGGCGCTCGCGGCGGCGGTGCGCAAGGTCCAGCAGCTGTTCGCCTGACGATGGACGCAAAGCAGCTTTACCAGGAGGTCATCCTGGACCACAACAAGAAGCCGCGGAACTGGGGCAAGCTCGAGGGCGCGACCCACCGCTCCGAGGGCCTGAACCCGCTGTGCGGCGACCACATCTGGGTCGCGCTGAAGCTCGACGACGAGCGGATCGGCGACATCGCATTCGAGGGCGAATCGTGCGCGATCTGCAAGGCCTCGGCCTCGATGATGACCGTAGCGGTCAAGGGCAAGAGCGTTGGCGAGGCCGAGCGCCTGGTCGAAGGGTTCCGCGACATGGCGACCGGCCGGCTCGATCCGGCGGCGGGCGCGAAGGAGCTCGGCCGGTTGACCGTGTTCGCCGGCATCAAGGACCTGCCGACGCGCGTGAAGTGCGCGATCCTGCCGTGGCACACGCTGCACGCCGCGTTCAGTCGCGAGGACACCACGACGACCGAAGGCGCCGCCGATCCGGTGGCGCAGACGAGCTAGCATGCCGAAGATCGCCGAAATCGAACGCACCCCGAACCCGAACGCGCTGAAGTTCGTGCTGAAGGAGCCGCTCACCTACGGGGTGTCGCGGTCGTTCGACTCCAAGGAGGAAGCGCAGGGCGACCCGCTCGCGGCGGCGCTGTTCGACATTCCGAACGTGTCGAACGTGTTCTACGTCGACCACTGGATCACGGTGACCCAGGACGGCGGCGCCGACTGGGGCGAGCTGTCCAAGAAGATCGCCGTCCCGATCCGCGAGGCCCCGGCGGCCGAGGCGCAGTCGCACGCATACGCGGCGTCGACGAGCGGGCACCCGGCGTTCGACGACGACCGGCTCACCGAAGCGCAGCGGCACAAGCTTGCGCTGATCACCGATCTCATCGACGAGCGCGTCCGCCCCTATCTCCAGGGCGACGGCGGCGACCTCTACGTCGTCGAGCTCGAAGGCAATCTGGTCAAGGTGCACTACCAGGGCGCCTGCGGCAGCTGCCCGAGCTCGCTCTCGGCGACGCTGACCGGGATCGAAGGCCTGATCCATTCCGTCGATCCCGAGCTCCAGGTCGTCCCGGTCTAGCGGCGCCCGGGCGCCGCGCGGACTGTTCAGCGCCCGGTCCTTCCTGCTATCCTCGCGGCACGGCATGTGCCGGTTTGGATAGAAAGGAGGTGATCCAGTGTCTAGTCGATACTTGAGGATCGCTGCCGTGATCGGATTCTTGCTCGCGAGCAGCGCGGCGTCGGCGTGTCCCGGCGCGAAAGCGAAGTCGGCGGACGGATCACAGGGTTCCACCGCCTCCAGCGCCACGCAGCGCGGAGGCTAGCGACCCGCCCTCACCCGACCGGCTTCGGTTCGCCGGCGCGGCAGCGCAGAGCCGCCCCGCCGACGCACGGAAACAATACAGCGCGAAAAGCGCTGGCTTGGGGATGCGCGAGGGGCTCGCCCCGGCGTTCCCCGACCTCAGTACGAACGAAGCCCATACGGCGTTCCGCGGCCGCAGGTCTCTCGCCTGCGGCCGCTTTCTTTTCTGCGGTGCTAATCTCGACGCGTGCTTCGCATCCGCGGCCTCTGCAAGAGCTTCGCCGGCCCGCGCCCGCGCGCGGTCCTCGCCGGCATCGATCTCGACCTCGCGGCGGGCGACTACGTCGCGGTACGCGGCGAATCGGGGATCGGCAAATCGACGCTGCTCAACCTGATCGCCGGGCTCGACCGCCCGGACGCCGGCTCGATCGCGCTCGACGGCGTCGAGCTGACGCGGATCGACGACGACGCGCTCACCGCGCTCCGGCGCGAACGGATGGGGTTCGTGTTCCAGGCGTTCCACCTGCTGCCGTACCTCACCGCCGCGCAGAACGTGGCGCTGCCGCTGCTGTTGAACGGCACGCTCGACGGCGCGACCGGCCCGCGGGTACAGGAGATGCTCGCCGCGGTCGGGCTCGCCGACCGCGCCGAGAGCCGGCCGCACGAGCTCTCCGGCGGCGAGCTGCAGCGCGTCGCGATCGCGCGCGCGCTCGTTCACGGACCGCGGCTCGTGCTCGCGGACGAGCCGACCGGAAACCTCGACGCCGACAGCGCCGCGCAGGTGCTCGAGCTGCTCCGCGCGAGCGTGAAGCGCGCCGGCGCGGCCGGGATCCTCGTCACCCATTCCCCGGCCGCCGCGGCGACCGCGGATCGGGTGTACACCCTGACCCCCTCCGGCCTGCGGCAGGGCTGAACCGTTGAGCCGCGCCGCCCTCGCGCTCGCGCTCTTCCTCGGGCCGGCCAGGCAGGGGAAGGGCCGGCTAGCGCTGTCGCTCGGCGCGATCGCGCTCGGCGTCGCGCTGGGCTACGCGGTCCAGCTCGTCAACCAGTCGGCGATCAACGAGTTTTCGCAGGCGGTGCAGACGCTCTCCGGCACCGCGGACCTCGAGATCCGCGGCCCGCGCGCCGGATTCGACGAGGCGCTCTACCCGCGGCTCGCGCGCATGCCGGAGGTGGCGGTCGCGAGCCCGGTGATCGAGGCGGACGTGCGATTCGTCGGAGGGAGCGAGCGCCTCCGCGTGCTCGGCGTCGACGTCTTTCGGGCGGCGCTGGTGCAGCCCCAGCTCGCCGCCACCACGGTCGACGATTCGCTGGATGCGCTGCGCGCCGACACGATCTTCCTCAGCCCTTCCGCGGCGAACCTCCTGGGCGTGAAGGAGGGCGACACCGTGACGATCGAGGCCGGCCTCCGCGAGGTTCGGTTGCGCGTTGCCGGGCTCACGCGCGCCGACGCGACGCGGCTCGGGCTGGTCGACATCGCCGCGGCGCAACGCCTGGTCGACGGGCTCGGGCGGATCAATCGGATCGACCTGCGGCTGCGCCCCGGGGTCGACATCGACGCATTCCGGCGGCGGCTCCAGGCGGAGCTTCCGTCCGGGGTGCTCGCGGAGCGTCCCGAGGCGAGCATCAAGCGCGCCGCGACGATCTCGCGCGCCTACCGGGTGAACCTCAACGTGCTCGCGCTCGTCGCGCTCTTCACCGGCGGGCTGCTCGTGTTCTCCACTCAGGCGCTCGCCGTCGTCCGCCGGCGCACCCAGCTCGCCCTGCTGCGGGTGCTCGGACTGAAGGGGCGGGGTCTCGTCGCCCTGGTCCTCGGCGAGGCGCTCGTGCTCGGCGTCGTGGGCGCCGGCGTCGGGCTCGCGCTCGGGTACGCGCTCGCGCAGACCATCCTCGATCTCGTCGGCGCCGATCTCGGCGCCGGTCACTTTCGCGGCCTGAAGCCGGCGCTCCGGTTCGACGCGGCCTGGGCGCTCGCTTTCTTCGCCCTCGGGGTGGCGGTCGCCGTCATCGGCAGCCTGGTGCCGGCCCTGGAGGCCGCGCGGACGCGGACCGCGGCGGCGCTGAAAGCGGGCGACGAGGAGCGCGTGTTCGAGCGGCTGCAGCCGATCTGGCCGGGCCTTGCGGTGATCGCCGGCGGCGCGGCCCTCACGGCTGCCCCCGCGGTCGACGGGCTCCCGATCCTCGGCTACGTCGCGATCGGGCTGCTGCTGATCGGGACCATCATGCTCATGCCGCGGCTCACCGTGGCCGTTCTCGGCCGGCTGCCCGCGCAGCGCGCGGTGCCCGCGCAGCTCGCCGTGATGCAGCTCCGAGGCGCGCCGGGCCAGTCGATGCTCTCGCTCGCGACCATCGTCGCCGCGGTCAGCCTGCTGGTCTCGATGGCGATCATGGTCGCCTCGTTCCGGCAGTCGCTCGACGAGTGGCTCCAGCACGTGCTGCCGGCGGACCTGTACGCCCGGACGAGCGGGTCCGGGGATGCGGCGTTCCTCACGCCGCGCGACCAGGAGCGCCTCGCCCGCCTGCCGGGCGTGCGCCGCGTCGATTACGCACGCATTCAGCAGCTCCTGCTCGCGCCGGAGAAGCCCCCGGTGACCCTGTTCACGCGGCCGGTCGACGCCAGCGATCCCGGCCGGTTGCTGCCGCTCGTGAGCGGGTTCGTCACGCCGCGCGCCGGCGAGCCGCCGCCCGTCTGGGTGTCCGAGGCGATGGCCGACGTGTACGGCTTCGCGCTCGGCGCCGTCGTCGAGCTGCCGATCGCGGGGCGCAGCGAACGCTTCACGGTGGCCGGGATCTGGCGGGATTACATCCGCCAGCACGGGTCGCTCGTGATCGACAGCGACGTCTACGTCCGCCTCACGGGGGACCGGACCGCGAACGACGCGGCCCTGTGGCTCGCGCCCGGCCAGGATCCCGGCGCGGTCAAGGCGGCGCTGCGCGCGACGCTGCCGGGCGGCGACCGGCTCGACGTCGACGAGCCGGGCGAGCTTCGGCGGCGCTCGATGCAGGCGTTCGACCGGACCTTCGCGATCACCTACGTCCTGGAGCTCGTGGCCCTCGTCATCGGGCTCACCGGCCTGTCGTCGAGCTTCGGCGCGCTCGTCCTCGCCCGGCGCCGCGAGTTCGGCATGCTCCGGCACGTGGGCATGACGCGCCGGCAGATCGCCGCGATGCTCGCGACCGAGGGCTTCGCCGTGAGCGCGCTCGGGCTCGCGGTGGGCCTCGGGCTCGGCTGGGTGATCAGCCTGATCCTGATCCACGTCGTCAACCGGCAGTCGTTCCACTGGAGCATGGATCTCGCCATCCCCTGGGGGCCGCTCGCGGCGTTCTGCGCGGTGATGCTGGTGGCCGCGTCGCTCACCGCGACGGCGAGCGCGCGCGCGGCGATGACCGACGACGCGGCGCGCTCGGTCAAGGACGACTGGTGAGGCCGACGGATGGACCGGCGACACTTCCTCGCTAGCCCGCTGGCGCTCGTCGCCGCGCGCGCGCTCGGCGCGGAGGGCTATCCGGACGTCAGGCCGGGATACGCGCTCGAGTTCCCGCGCGACCACGGCGCCCATCCGCAGTACCGCACCGAGTGGTGGTACGTCACCGGCTGGCTGCGCGACGGCGCCGGCCGCGACCTCGGGTTCCAGGTGACGTTCTTCCGCAACCGCCCGCGGATCGCCGAGGACAACCCGAGCGCGTTCGCGCCGAAGCAGCTGCTGTTCGCCCACGCCGCGCTCGCCGATCCGGCGCGCGGCCGGCTCCTGCACGACCAGCGCGCCGCGCGCGCCGGCTTCGGGCTCGCCGAGGCGCGGGAGGGGCTCACCGACGTGCGGATCGACGACTGGTCGATGGCGCTCGCCGACGGCGTCTACCGCGCACGGATCGCCGCGCTGGAGTTCGGCCTCGATCTCGCGTTCGCGCCGACGCAGGCGGTGCTGCTGCAGGGCGAGGGCGGCTACAGCCGCAAGGGCCCGGCCCCGGCGCAGTCGAGCTACTACTACAGCCGCCCGCACCTCGCCGTGTCCGGGGCGATCCAGCGGGAGGGGCGGCGCGAGCCGGTGCAGGGCGCGGCGTGGCTCGACCACGAGTGGTCGAGCGAGTACCTGGCGAGCGAAGCCACCGGCTGGGACTGGATCGGCATCAACCTCGCCGACGGCGGCGCGCTCATGGCGTTCCGGATCCGGGCGAAGGCGGGCGGCGCCTTCTGGGCCGGCGGCGCGCTGCGCGCCGGAAACGGGCGCCTGCGCATCCTCGCGCCGCGCGAGGTCCGCTTCGAGCCGCTGCGCAGCTGGCGGTCGCCGCGGAGCGAGGTCGCGTACCCGGTCGCGATGCGGGTCCGTGCCGGCGAGGTCGACGTCGAGCTCGAGCCGCTCATGGACGATCAGGAGCTCGACTCGCGCGCGAGCACCGGGACCATCTACTGGGAGGGCGCGGTCCGGGCGATGCAGGGCGCGCGCCTCGCCGGGCGCGGCTATCTCGAGCTCACCGGCTATTGGCGGCCGCTCAAGCTGTGACGCGGGGGCTAGGGCCGCCGGGCGTAGACGTGATGGTAGGCGGTGCCGCGCAGCATTTGCGGCTGCTCGGCCACCACGGCGAACCCGCGCGACCGCAGCACCGCGACCGCCTCGGCGAGGCATGCGGCGCCGACCTCCATCGTCACCTGACCGATGCGCGGCCAGTCGGCGCCCTCGATGCCCGCGAGAACGCCCAGCTCGCCGCCCTCGACGTCGATCTTCAGCAGGTCGACCGACGCGATCGACTGGGCGCGGAGCAGCGCGGAGAGCGTGGTGACTTCGCATTCGCGCGGGACGGCGCGGAACAGCGGCCGCGTCGCGGCCGCGAACAGCCACGGCGTGCGGGCGAGCCACGCGGCGACCGGGCGCTCGCGCAGCCCGCTCGCGTAGGCGCGAAGCGATTCGCGGACCGCGCGCGGCGCAGGGTGGCGCGTCGACCACCCTGCCGCCTTCGGATAGTAGGCGAACGGAGCGCGCCCGTGCGCCTCGCCGAGCGCCGCCCGATGCAGGCGCGCGCCGCCGAAATGCCGCGCGGCGTTGGCCGCGAGGACCGCGAAGATCTCCGGGATCGGCTCGAGCGCGTCGATCCTCACGTTCTGCGCCCGACGCGACGCCCAGAGCGCGAAGAGACCGATGTTCGCGCCGACGTCGACGACGCGCGCGCCGTCGTCGAGCCGCAGCCCGTGCTTCAGGTAGACTTCGCGGCCGAAGATCTCCTCGTAGAGAAACTCGAGCTCCCCGCGGTTGAGGTAGGCGACCTCGAGCGCATTCGGGAGCCGCGTCGTTCGCATCCGCCCACGATATCGGCAAGGTCCCTCGGGAGTCCAGCGTGACCCCGCCCCAGTGCAGCTTCGTCGAGGTCCGCGGCCGTCGCCTGGAGGTCGAGCGGATCGTCGGCGACCCGGCGCGCCCGACGCTCGTCTTCCTGCACGAGGGGCTCGGCTCGGTCTCGCTGTGGAAGGACTTCCCGGCGAGCGTGGCCGAGGCGACCGGCTGTCCGGCGGTCGTCTACTCGCGCTACGGCTACGGCAACTCGGATCTGCTGCAGGCGCCGTTCGCCGTCGACTACATGCACCGCGAGGCGCTCGAGACGCTGCCCGAGCTGCTCGCCGCGCTCGGCGTCGCCGAGCCCGTCCTCGTCGGGCATTCCGACGGCGCGTCGATCGCCCTGATCCACGCCGGGCGCGCCGGAGCGCGGAGCAGGGGCCCCGCTTGCGGGGATGCGACCGCGGAGGTGCGCGTGGCGCCCGCGGATTTGTCCGGCGCGCCTTCGCCCGCTCCCGGGTCGCACCTACGCCCTCCGGGCGTAGGCACTGCTCCGCCGTCCGCGGGCGCGGGGAACCGCTTGCGGGGACTCGCGCTGCTCGCGCCGCACGTGTTCGTCGAGGACATCTCGGTGCAGAGCATCGCGGAGGCGAGGGTCGCGTTCGAGACGACCGACCTGCCGGAAAAGCTCGCCCGCCACCACGCCGACCCGCGGCGGACGTTCTACGGCTGGAACGACATCTGGCTGCATCCGGACTTCCGCGCTTGGAACATCGAAGGCTTCCTCCCGTCGATCGGCTGCCCGGTGCTCGCGATTCAGGGCCACGACGACGAGTACGGGACGATGGCCCAGATCGAGGCGATCGCGGCCCGGGTCGGCGGGTCGTGCGAACTGGTGAAGCTGGAAGCCTGCGGGCACAGCCCGCACCGCGACCAGCCGGAGCGCACCCTCGCGGCGATCGCCCGCTTCGTCGCGCAGGTGGCTGCGGCTTGAGGCCGCGCGGCGAGACGGGAACTCCGGCCGGCCGCGAGACTCGGACGTGGAGCGTAGGAAGCACTCATGGCGACTTCGCTCGCGAGCGCGCTCCTCAGCCTCGAAGGCCTCTCGGTCGGGGACGGGTTCGGCGAGTGCTTTCTTTCGGGCGGACTCGCGCCGACCGGGGAGCTTCCCGAGGGGCCGTGGCGGTGGACCGACGACACCCACATGGCGCTCTCGATCGTCGAGACGCTCCGGGATCGATCCCGCATCGCGCAGGATGCCCTCGCCGCCGCGTTCGCGCGGCGGTTCGCAGCGGACCCTCATCGGGGCTACGGCGGAGGCGCGTTCGCTCTGCTCGCCGCGCTCACGCGCGGCGCGGACTGGCGCGTCGCGGCCCCGCAGCTCTTCGGCGGCGGCTCGTACGGCAACGGCGCGGCGATGCGCGCCGCGCCGATCGGCGGGTTCTTCCGCGGCGACCCTGCCCGGGCCGCGGCAGAAGCGCAGCTCGCCGCCGCCGTGACCCACGCGCATCCCGAAGGGCAGGCCGGTGCGATGGCGGTCGCCGCCGCCGCGGCCCTCGCCGCCGGGGAGTCCCCGCCGTCCGGTCGTGGCCTCCTCGAAGCAACCCTGGCGTTCGTGCCCGCGGGCGCGACGCGAAACGGGCTCGAGGCCGCGCTCGAGATCCCGGCGGACGGGCCCGACGACGCGATCCGCGTCCTCGGCACCGGCCAGCGGGTCTCGTCGCAGGACACCGTCCCGTTCTGCCTGTGGTGCGCAGCTTGGTGCGCCGACGACTTCGAGCAGGCTCTGTGGCGCACCGCCGCAGGACGTGGCGACTGCGACACGACCTGCGCTATCGTGGGCGGGATCGTTGCCCTGTCGGCGCGCGGCGTGCCACGCGCCTGGATCGAGCGGCGCGAGCCTCTCCCGGACGGCTTCCAGCGGCACGGCAGGGCTTGAGCCATGGTGACGGCGACTTTCAGGTTCTACGAGGAGCTGAACGACTTCCTTCCGGCCGACCGGCGGAAGCGCCAGTTCGCGCAGACCTGCGCGCGGGGCGCGACGGTGAAGCACGTGATCGAGGCGCTAGGCGTGCCGCACACCGAGGTCGAGGTGATCCTCGCGAACGGCGCGTCGGTCGACCTCTCCTACGTCGTGCGGGACGGCGACTTCATCAGCGCGTACCCGATGTTCGAGTCGCTCGACGTCACGCCGGTGCTCCGGGTGAGACCAGCGCCGCTGCGGCAGACCCGCTTCATCGCCGACGCCCATCTCGGCCGACTGGCGAGGTACCTGCGCATGCTCGGCTTCGACACCCTGTGCGAGAACGGCTACGCCGACGACGAGATCGCCGGGATCGCCGCGCGGGAGCGGCGAATCGTGCTGACGCGGGACCGCGCGCTGCTCATGCGCAAGTCGATCACCCGCGGTTGCTACGTGCGGGCGACTCGGCCCCGGCAGCAGCTCGAGGAGGTCGTCTCGCGTCTCGATCTCCAGCGCGCGTTCGACCCTTTCAGCCGGTGCCTGCACTGCAACCGGGCGCTCGGCCCGGTGACGCAGGACGCGATCCGGGATCGGCTACCCCCGCGCACCGCGGAGTGCTATCGGCGGTTCTGGATCTGTGGCGGCTGCGAGCGCGTCTACTGGGAGGGTTCGCATTGGCGGCGGATGGAGCAGCTCATCGCGCAGCTCGTGCGGGAGCAGCGCCCGAAGAGCACGCACGTTTAGGAGACGAGGAGGGTTCATGCGAGGGCTGAACGGAAAGGTCGCGCTGGTGACCGGCGCGGCGAACGGCATCGGTCGCGCGGTCGCGCGGCGGTTCGCCGAGGAGGGCGCGATCGTCGGGATCTTCGACGTCGACGAGACCGGCGCGCTCGGCTGCGCGGGCGAGATCCAGACCCGCGGCGGCCGGTCGCACGTCGAGCTGGTCGACATCGGCGACCACGCCGCCGTCGCCCGCGCGGTCCAGTCGTTCGAGGAGGCATGCGGGCCGATCGGCATCCTGGTGAACAACGCCGGCTGGGACCGCGCGGCGAACTTTCTCGACACCGAGCCCAAGTTCTGGGAGCAGGTGATCCGGATCAACCTTTACGGCCCGCTCAACATGCACCACGTGGTGCTGAGGCGGATGGTCGAGCACGGCGGCGGCTGCGTGGTGAACATCGCGTCCGACGCGGGCCGGGTCGGCTCCTCGGGCGAGGCGGTCTACTCGGCCTGCAAGGGCGGGGTCATCGCGCTCACGAAGACGCTCGCGCGGGAGCTGGTGGGCAAGGGCATCCGGCTCAACACGGTGTGCCCGGGCCCGACCGACACGGCCATTCTGCAGAGCTTCACGGAAGGTCCCGACGGCGCGAAGATCCTCGAGGGGCTGAAGCGCGCGATCCCGATGAAGCGGGTCGGGACGATCGAGGACTACCCGGGCATGGTCGCGTTCCTCGCGAGCGACGACGCGGCCTACGTCACCGGCCAGACGATCAGCGTCTCCGGCGGGCTGACGATGCACGGGTGAGCTCGAACGCGCGTCAGAGCTCGAGCGCCACCCGCATCCCCTGATCGATCGCCCGCAGCGCATCGAGCTCCGCGGCCACGTCGGCGCCGCCGATGAGACGCGCGCGGACGCCGAGCGCCGCGAGCGCGTCGTACAGCGCGCGCGCCGACTCCTGTCCGGCGCAGACCACCACGTGATCGACCGGGAGGAGCCTGGCCGCGTCCTCGTGCAGGATGTGCAGCCCGGCGTCGTCGATCCGCGCATAGGTCACGCCGACGAGGATCTTCACGCCGCGGCGCGCGAGCTCCGCGCGGATCGCCCACCCGGTCGTCATTCCTAGCGTCTTTCCGGCGGGCGTGGCTTTGCGCTGCAGCAGGAAGAGCTCGCGCGGCGAGGCCTCACGCGGGCTGCCGTCGATCCCGCCGTGCGAAAGCCCGCTCCGGTCGACGCCCCATGCGGCGCAGAAATGCTCAGGCGGACCGGCGTCGTCGGGCTTGCTGAGATAGACCGCGGCGTCGAAACCGATGCCGCCGGCGCCGATGATCGCGACCCGCCGCCCCGGGCGCTTTCGCCCGCTCAGCACCTCGTCGTAGCGCAGCACCTTGGGATGGTCGATCCCCGGGATCTCGGGGATCCGCGGCGTCACGCCCGTGGCGACGACGATCTCGTCGAACCCTCCGGCGGCAAGCGCCGCCGCCGCGGGGCGGCTTTCGAGCCTCACCTCGACGCCGCATTGCTCCAGCCGACGCTCGAAGTAACGGATGGTCTCGGCGAACTCCTTGCCGGGAATCGCGGCGGCGAGATGCATCTGACCGCCGACCGCCGACGCCGCCTCGAACAGGGTCACGGCGTGACCGCGCTCGGCGGCCGTCACCGCGCACGACAGCCCCGCGGCGCCGCCGCCCACGACCGCGATGCGCTTGCGTCGGGCGGCGGGTCCGGTCGGCAGATCGAGCTCGCGGCCGGCGCGCGGATTGACGAGGCAGGTCGCCGGCTCGTCGCGAAAGATGAAATCGAGGCAGGCCTGGTTGCACGCGATGCAGGTGTTGATGTCGGCCGCGCGCCCGGCGCGCGCCTTGCGCGCGAACTCCGGGTCGGCGAGCAGCGGCCGCGCGAGCGCCACCGCGTCCGCGAAGCCCTCCGCGAGCAGCTGCTCGGCGACCTCCGGCGTGTTGATCCGGTTCGTCGCCATGACCGGGATCGGCACTCCGTCCTTGAGATGCTTCACCGCGAAGGCGAAGGCCGCGCGCGGGACCATGTACCCGATGGTCGGTACGCGCGCCTCGTGCCAGCCGATCCCCGTGTCGAGCAGGTCGGCGCCGGCCGCGGCCACGGCACGTCCCTGCGCGGCGATCTCGTCCGCGCTCAGCCCGCCGTCCACGAGATCGAGCGCCGAGATGCGGAAGACGATCAGGAAGCCGCTGCCGACGCGCCGCCGGGTCCGGCGCACGATCTCGACCGGCAGGCGCAGGCGGTTCTCGAGCGCGCCGCCCCAGCGGTCGGTGCGGTTGTTGGTCCGCGGCGACGTGAACTGGGTGATGAGATAGCCTTCCGAGCCCATGATCTCGACGCCGTCGTAGCCGGCTTCCTGGGCGAGCGCCGCGCAGTCGACGAACGCTTCGATCGTCTCCTCGATCTCGGCGTCGGCGAGCGCGCGTGGCCGGCGGCGGTTGATCGGGGAAGCGAGGTCGGACGCGCCGACGAGCCCGTCGAGCTTCGCGTAGCGCCCCGCATGCAGGATCTGGAGGCAGATCGGCGCGCCCGCGGCGTGGACGGTGTCGACGATCTGCCGGTGGAAGGGGATCTGCTCGCGCCGGTCGAAGACGAGCGAGTCCTCCTCCATGCGCCCGGCGCTGTCCGGCGAGACCCCGCCGGTGATGACGAGCGCGACCCCGCCGCGGGCCCGTTCGGCGTAGAACGCGGCGAGCCGCTCGGCCGGGCGGTCGACGCACTCGAGCCGCGTGTGCATCGAGCCCATCACGATGCGGTGCTCGAGCGTCAGCGGGCCGAGCGCGAGCGGCTCGAAGAGTCGGGGGTAGGGCGTCATCGCGTCGGCGCGGGCGGCGCGGGGCGGATTATGGAAGCGAACGCCGGATCGCGTCGATCCGCTGCAGCGCGATCGCCGTCGGCGCGCCCGGGTGCGGCACGCTAGAATCCGCACCTCTCCACCGACGCCCGGCACCGATGAGATCCGCGTTTCTGCTCGCCGCTCTCCTTGCTGTGCTTCCGTACGCCGCCGCGGCGCAGGACAAGCGCCTCGAAGCGGTCTGCGGCGAGCTCTTCGGCGCGCGTCAAACCGCGATCCGGCTCATGCAGGAAGGCTGGGCGAGGAATCTCATCGTCCAGGATGCGCTCGACCGCTCCGAGTGGCGCGCGGCGTCGATGCAGGACAAGAAGCTGCTGCTGGATCTGCTGCAGGAGACGTTCGACGACCCGCGCAGCCCGAGCTCGGCGGTGATCCGCGACTGCATGCGACGGGCCACGGCGGCGCCGAAGGCCGGATGAGTGCGGGCGCCCGCACGCGGACGCCGGCGAAGCACGCGAAGTACCAGCGCCTCGTCGAGCTCACGAAATCGCTGCCGCCGGTAACCACGGCGGTCGTCCATCCGTGCGACGAGAGCTCGCTCGCCGGCGCGATCGACGCGGCGAGGAGCGGGCTCATCACGCCCATTCTCGTCGGCCCCGCGGCGAAGATCGCGGCGGTGGCGAAGGCGAGTCGCCTCGACCTCGCCTCCTTCGAGCTCGTCGATGTCCCGCACAGCCACGCCGCCGCGGCCCGGGCGGTCGAGCTCGTGCGCGAGGGGCACGCCGAGGCCCTGATGAAGGGCAGTCTCCACACCGACGAGCTGATGGCCGAGGTCGTGCGCAAGGAGACCGGGCTTCGCACCGCGCGCCGCATCAGCCACTGCTTCGTGCTCGACGTGCCGACCTACGACGAGCCGATCATCATCTCGGACGCTGCGGTGAACATCGCCCCGACGCTGGAGGAGAAGGTCGACATCGTGCAGAACGCGATCGACCTCGCGCATGCGCTGCGGTTCGACGAGGTGCGCGTCGCGATTCTCTCGGCGACGGAGACCGTCAATCCGAAGGTGCCCTCGACCGTGGAAGCGGCGGCGCTCTGCAAGATGGCCGAGCGCGGTCAGATCACCGGCGGCATCCTCGACGGCCCACTCGCGCTCGACAACGCGATCAGCCTCGCGGCGGCGGAGATCAAGCGCATCGAGTCGCCGGTCGCCGGCCGCGCCAACGTGCTGATCGTGCCGGACCTCGAGGCGGGCAACATGCTCGCGAAGAGCCTGACCTTCCTCGCCAAGGCCGACGCGGCGGGCATCGTGCTCGGCGCCAAGGTGCCGATCATCCTCACGAGCCGCGCCGACTCGGTCATGGCGCGGCTCGCCTCCTGCGCGGTCGCCGCGCTCGTGGCCACGGTGCGGCGCGAGAAGGCGGCGAAGGCGATCGCGTAGCGCTCAGCGACGCTTCTTGCGCGCCGCCGCGCGCCGCTTCCCCGTGCCGTCGGCGAGCAGCCGGCGCTTGCGGTGCCAGTCGATGATCGCCTCATTCGGGAATGCCCGGAACACCCGGTCACGCTGGCCGCGCTCGAGCCTCACCCACGGCGGCTTCGACTCGACCAGGCAGTGCTGGATCTCGCGCGGCTTCGGTAGGGACGTATCGATCGCCGAGGCGAACGGATAGACCCAGTGCCCCCAGCGAGGGTCCCAGAGCCACAGGGCGCTCCCGCATCGCGCGCAGAAGTGGCGCTTGGCCGGGCTGCGGACGAGCTTGCGGCCCTCCCGCCACCGGGCGCGGTACACGGAGAGATGCCTCGCGCCGGTCACCTTGAGCGTATCGGTGTCGCCCATGATGTTGATCACGTAGCCGCCGCCGCCCTGCGTCTTGCGGCACACCGAGCAGTAGCAGCGGAGATACGGATAGGGCGTCTGCGATTCGACCTTGAACCGCACCGCACCGCAGTGGCACGAGCCTTCGAGTAGCATCGGGTCTCCCTTCGCGTGGCGAGCCTCATCTTACGCGCGGCAACGGAGCAGCCATGAACGAGCCCGTCGAGCGCCTCCGCGTCGACAAGTGGCTCTGGGCGGCGCGCTTCTTCAAGACGCGCAGCCTCGCCGCCCAGGCCGTCGACGCTGGGCGCGTGCAGGTGAACGGCGAGCGCGCAAAGCCGGCGAAGGAAGTGAAGGCCGGCGACGAGCTCGCGGTCCGCATCGGCGAGCTCGAATGGGTGATCGAGGTCCGTGCGGTTGCGGCGCGCCGCGGGCCGGCCGCCGAGGCGCGCCGGCTCTACGAGGAGCGCGCGGACAGCCGCGCGGCGCGCCAGGCGATCCTCGACGTGCGCAGGCACGCTCCCGAGCCCGCGGCGGGTCTGCGCGGGCGCCCGACGAAGCGCGACCGGCGGATGCTGAAGCGGCTCACCGGCGGTCGCTGACGAGATCCCGCCGGCCCGGGGATTCGTGCGGCGGGCCGTGAAAAGCTCCCTCGCCCCCGGGCGCGCGGGCCGGTAGTCTCCGGGCAGCTGTAAAGGGCACACCCGTCGAAAGGCGGGGTCGCAAAGCCTCCGGTCTACCGGGCCCTCGGGTCCCACGATAGCGGGGTTGCCAGTGTGAGCCGCGCCTGAAGCGTCTTGCACGCCTTTCACGCGCGGCTTTTTCGTTGCGCGCCTGCGCGCGCACCGTGCGTGGCCGGCCGTCTCGCGGGCAGTTCGCCCGCGGACGAACCTCTTTGCAGCCTGTGCTTCGGATCGCAACAGAGGAGACGCAAGTCATGGCACTCGTACGACGCTCGCCCGACGCCGCCCAGGTTCGCATCGACCCGCGCGGCCCCCTCGTCGACGCTCAGCCCAACTGGACGCATCCGCGGGCACGGCTCGCGCGCGCGCTGCTCGCCGACGACTTCCTGCTGTACGGCCAGCCGATCGTGTCGCTCAACGACGCGGGAAAGCGCGTCGCGTTCGTCGAGGTCCTGGTGCGGCTGCGGGAGGAGGAGGCGCTCTGCCTGCCGCCCGGGAGCTTCCTCCCGACCCTCGAGACCCACGGCATGCTGCCCCTCTTCGACGGCTGGGTCGTGCGCCGCGCGGCGCGCTGGCTCGCCGAGCGCGGGCTCGAGGCCGGGCCCGGGCTGTTCCTCAACCTCGCGCCGGATACGCTCGCCGACCGCGTCTTTCCGGCCGCGGTCGAGCGCATCCTGGAGCACACGGGGATCCCGCCGGCGCGCCTCTGCTTCGAGGTGCCGGAGCACGTCGCCGCGCAGGATCCCGCCGCGGCGCTCGCCGCGGTCACGGCCTTCCGCGCCCTCGGCTGCCACGTCGCCCTGACCGCCTGCGGTCGCGAGCCCGGCTACTTCGTCCCGCAGGTGCTCGAAGAGTGCACGTTCGTAAAAGTCCATAGCGGGCTGCTGCTGGAAGCCGCGCACGACTTCACGGCCGCGGCCTGGCTCGGCGCGCTGCTCGCCGCATGCCGCACCGCCGGGGCGCGCGTCATCGCCGAATACGTCGAAACGGAAGCTGCGCTTCGGCGGGTCGGCGAGCTGGAGCTGACCCTCGCCCAGGGGTTCGCGCTCTGCCGGCCGATGCCGATCGCCGAGCTGCCCGTCGTGATCGGCTGAAGCAAACCTCCTCCCGCGCGCGTACGCGGAGAGGCGTAGGGGCACGTCTTCCGCAGCCGGCCCGCGAGAACCGCGACCGCGCGCGGCCGCCGGTCGCGGCGCCGCTCTCACCCGTCGCCTGCACCGGGGCTAAGATAGCCGCACGTCACCGCACCGCAGGCCGGAGGACCCATGCCCAAGAACACCCCGCAGGAGCCGTCGAGCGAGCGGACGAAGAGCGCCGCGCAGGGCTCGGCCGGCGAGGGGATCAAGGACGCCGCGGCCGAGGCCGTCCGCGAGGGCACGGACATCCGCGCCCGGATGCGCGAGATCACCCTGCTCGCGCTGCAGCGCCAGCGGTTCGACCGCCACGGGATGCGCGAGGTGATCCGCGCGGTCACCGAGGGCGCGGCGCTCGGGGCGGAAAAGAGCCGGGCCGACATGCGCCTCGCGATGTCCGAGGCGCTGAGCGGGCTCGACCAGGCGCTGCGGACCTCCGCCGAGGCCGGCCAGTCCGCGCTCAAGCAGCTCGCCTCGACCAGCAAGGGCTTCTCGGACAGCGAGTTCAAGCAGGCGCTCGCGAACCTGCGCAAGCTCGAGGACGACTTCCTCAACACCGTGGAGCAGGTCGCCGACGCGGCGAGCGAGCGCGTGCAGCCGGGCCTGCGCGAGGCGCTGCGCACCGCGCGGCGTACCGGGACGCAGACCGGCAAGCAGGTGGCGCTCGCGATGGGCGACTTCGCCCAGAAGTTCTCGGCCGCATCGATGGATGCGGCGGTCGCCGGGCTGGAGGCGGCCGGGGAGTTCGGCGCGCGCTTCGCGGCCGTCGCGAGCGGCATCCTCGGCGGCCTCGCCGAGGCCCTGCGTGCCCCGCCCGCCGCGCCGGAGAACAAGGACAAGCCGAAGGAACCGTGATGCTGCGGGAAACCGTCAGCGTCATGCGGGATCTCCCGCGCCTGCACGAGATCACTTCGGTCTTCATCCGGCACGGCCTCGGCGACATCGTCCGCCGGATCGGCGTCGCCAACCTCCTCGAGCGCGCCGGGCAGATCCTGAGCTGGGGCGCGCGGGTCGAGAGCGTGCGGCTCGAGCCCGCGCAGCGGGTCCGGATCGCGCTGGAGGAGCTCGGGCCGACCTTCGTCAAGCTCGGCCAGGTGATGGCGACCCGGGTCGACCTCTTTCCCCCGAGCTGGATCACGGAGTTCGAGAAGCTCCACAACGAGGTCCCGCCGGTCCCGTTCGAGAGCCTCCGTCCCGAGCTCGAGCGCGCGCTCGGGCGCTCGCCGTTCGAGGTCTTTCGCGACCTCGACCCGCGCTCATTCGGGTCGGCATCGATCGCCCAGGTGCATCGCGCGAAGCTCCAGGACGGCACGCCCGTCGTCCTCAAGATCCGCCGCCCGGGCATCCGCCCGAAGATCGAGGCCGACCTCCGGATCCTCTTCCACATCGCCGAGCTGATCGAGTCCGAGATCGCCGAGGCCCGGCGCTACCAGCCGGCGGAGATCGCGCGCCAGTTCGCGCGCTCGCTCGAGCGCGAGCTCGACCTCGCCGTCGAGGCGCGCAACATCGAGCGGATCGCCAAGAACTTCGACGGCGATCCGTTCATCGTGATCCCGAAGGTCTACCGGGAGTGGTCGAGCGAGTCGATGAACGTCCAGGAGCACGTGGACGGGATCCCGGGGACGGACCTCGCCGCGGTGAAGGCGGCCGGCCTCGACCCCAAGCAGCTCGCCGCGCGCGGCGTCGAGGCGATCCTCAAGATGATCCTGGTCGACGGCTTCTTCCACGCCGACCCGCACCCCGGCAACGTCTTCTATCTGCCCGGCAACCGGCTGGCGATCATCGACGTGGGCATGGTGGGTCGGCTGAGCCCGACGCGGCGGAACCAGGTCATCGACCTCCTCGCCGGGTTCGCGCGCATGGAAGAGGAGGCGATGCTCGACGTGCTGCTCGATTGGGCGGGCGACGCGTACGTCGACGAGGCCAAGCTCTCCGCCGACGTGAACGAGCTGGTGTTCGACTACGAGGGCGTGGCGCTCAAGGACATCCGGATCGGCCCCCTGATCCGGCAATTCGCCGCGATCATCCGCAACCACTCCATCGTGATGCCCTCGGACTTGACGCTGATGTTCAAGGCGCTGATCACCATGGAGGGCCTCGGGCGCCAGTACGATCCGGACTTTCACGTGATCGACCATCTCACGCCGATGCTGCGGCGGGCGATCGCGGAGCGCTACCGTCCGACGGGGCTGCTGCGCCGCGGGCGGAGCACCGTGACGCAGTTCTTCGATCTCGTGAGCAGCGTGCCGCGCGATCTCGCGCGGCTGCTGCGGGACGCGCGCCGCGGGAAGACGCGCGTCGACCTCGACCTGAAGCGCCTCGACTCGTTCGGCAAGCAGCTCGACCGGACGATCGACCGGGCCACGATGGGCATCATGACGGCCTCGCTCGTCATCGGCTCGTCGATCGTGATGACCGTGCAGGAAGGCCCTACGCTCCTGGGGATGCCGGTGCTGACGATCATCGGGACCGCCGGCTACGTCGTCGCGTTCTTCAACAGCGTCTGGATCATCGTCGGGATCTGGCGGTCGGGCAGGGAATGACCCGCCCCCCTGCCGCTTGTTAAGGCGCGCGTAGCGCCGGGGGTCTAGCGAGGGGGATGGCGCGCAGCGCCGGGGGGGTTCACCCGCAGCCGCCGATACAGCGCCGCGATCCACAGTCCGAGCCCGCCGAGAAACCCGAGGAGCATCGCCACGAACAGCGGTGTCGAGAGCCGCGGCGGCGACGCGGCGTTCGCCGCGAGCAGCAGGTAATGCATCGCGGCGATGAAGGCTTCGATCAGCATGCCGAGCCGGCACGCGTGCCCGAGCAGGAAGCCGAGCGTCTCCTCGCGGCGCTCTTCGGCGAGCCAGTAGTCGCGGTTCGGAATGTTGACCCGGCGCGGCCAGAGGCGCGGCGCGAACCCCAGCGCGGCGACGATCCAGAGCGGCAGCGCGACGATGAAGGCCAGCATGAAGAGCCGATACCCGTCGCGCGTCATCCAGCCGTCCGCGAGACCGGCGGCGCCGAAGTGGGTCGCGACGTGCGGGGGCAACGCCGGCGTGGTCGCGACGACGAACGCAGCCGTCGCCAGCATCGCGGCGAGGAAGAGGGCGGGCGGAAGACGCGGCACGCGGGGCCGGCGAGCGCCCGCTGCGTTCGAGACTCTCAGGTCAGCCTTTCGACAGGATCTCCGCGACTTCGACCCGCCGCCCCGCGCGGGCCGACTCGATCCCGGCGCGGATGACGGCGAGCGATGCCGTGCCCCGCTCGCCGTCCATCTCCGGCTGCGCTTCCCCGCGGACCGCGGCGGCGAACTCCTCGAGCTCCTCGCGAATGGCGTCGTTCTTCTCGCATGCGATCGCGGTCGACCGGTCGGCGCCGCGCTTGAGGAAGCGCAGGCCCTGGTGCAGGTCGTAGTACGCGCTCGCCTCCTTCCCGTAGACGTTCATGACGTAGTACTCGGAGGCCGAGGCGTAGCTCGCGTTCAGCGTCGAGAGCGCGCCGTTCTCGTGCTCGAGGACGGCGCTGGCGACGTCGGGATTGTCCCCGGGCAGGACCAGCTGCGCGAGGCGGGCGTGCACCGCCTTGATCGGGCCGAGCAGGTACTCGAGCACGTCGGCGTAGTGGATGCCGATCTGCAGCAGGACGCCGCCCGGCATGCCGGCGGCGGTGTAGCGCCAGGAGCTGAGGTCGATCTTCCCCAGCCGGTCCCGGCTAATGTTGGCCTCGGCGTTGACGAGCTTGCCGAACGCGCCGTCGTCGATCTGGCGGCGGATCCAGCGGAACGGGCGCTCGCGGCGCCGCTGGTAGCCGAGCGCCAGCACGACCTTCGCTTCGCGGCACGCCGCCGTGATGGCCCGCGCGTCGGCGATCGTGTTGGCGATCGGCTTGTCGAGGAAGACGTGCTTGCCAACGGCGGCCGCGGCGCGCGTGGTCTCGAGGTGGACGTCGTTCGGCGTGGTGTTGACGACCGCCTCGACCGCGCGGTCGTCGAGGATCGCCTCGTAGCGCTCGGTCGCCCGGCAGCCGTACTTGGCGGCGAACGCCTGCCGCTTCTCGGCCGAGCGGCTGTAGCAGGCGACGATCCGCAGCCGGTCGGAGCGCTTGATCGCGTCCGCGAGAACGTCGGACCACCAGCCCATGCCGACGCAGGCGACGCGTACCGGTTCGAAGGCCATCAGCCGGCCCGGTGGCTCGCGCCGATCGACTCCACCGCCTCGCGCGCGATCTGCTCGTCGAACCGCCAGTCGCCGCCGGCGACGCCGATGCCGCCGATGCACTCGCCGTCGACGATGATCGGGCAGCCGCCCTCCATCGCGGTCCAGCGCTCCGGGCCGGCGGCGAGCGCAAGGCCGAGCGCGTGCACGGCGTCGAGCGCCTGGCCCTGCGCGCCCTGGGCCGTCGTCGGACGCCGGTTCGAGGCTGCGCAGACCGCCTTGGTGGTCGCCGAGTGCACGGTGTGGAAGCGGCCGCCGTCCATGCGCTCGAGCAGGATCAGGTTTCCGCCCGCGTCGGCGATCGCCACCGTGATCGCGACGCCCGCGGCCTCCGCCTTGCCGATCGCGGTGGCCATCATGTGCTTCGCGCCGGCGTGGGTCAGGCGCTTGGTGTTCGCGACGTACATCGCTTCAACCTCCGGAGGTTGGCGGGTGGCGCGCGCGAGGCGCGGGCGCCACGAGTCGAGATTATCGCGCACGCCGTTCGAGCGCATCCCGCCAGCGGGGCGGAACCTCCGCGCCGCGGATCCGCCAGCGCAGGAACCGGGCCTGCCCCATCCTGGGCTGCATCGCGCTCATGACGTGAAAGTGCGGATCGCGGGCGACGAACGCCTGGAGTGCAGCCTCGCTCTCCCAGACCGAAAGGGTCCAGAACAGCTTCGCGAGCAGCCGTCCCTTGAGCGAGTAGCCGACGACGCCGGGCGTGGTTCGCAGTTGCCGCTCGATCTGACGGGTATACGACCCGAACGTTGGCAGGTCGCGGAAACGCTTGAGCGGGAGCTCCGAGAGCAGGACGAGGTAGTCCCGATCCGGGATCGGCCGTTGAAGCATCACCCAGGGCCTGGGCGGCATCCTATCGAGCAGGCGCCGCCAGGGGGACCGGCCGCGCGAGACGCCAGACGGCGAGCAGGATGATCGCTCCCACCACCGTGGCGCCCGCGGTGACGTCCAGCCTCGGGGACACGGTGGCGACGCCGCAGGCGAGCAGCAGCACGCGCAGGGGCCATGCGATCGGTCGCAGTCCGAGGGTGCCTTGCGCGGCGAATGACGCGAACGTGACCATCGCCGCGCCGAAGAACACCGAGTGAAGGATATTCCCCAGCCCGCCCTCCATGTTGAGGCCCGGATTGAACATGAAGTAGAAGGGCAGGATGAAGCCGCCGATCGCGAGCTTCACCGCATGCGGTCCGAGCGTCATCGGGTTGGCCCCGGCGATCGCGCCGGCGGCGAAATTCGCCACTGCCACCGGCGGCGTGATCGCCGAGAGGCAGGCGAAGTACAGCATGAAGAGATGCACCTGCATCTCCGGCAGGTTGAACACCCCCCGCAGCACCGGCGCGAGCAGCGCCGCGCCCATGATATAGACCGCGGGCGTCGGCATGCCCATGCCGAGCAGGATCAGGAACACCGCCGACAGGATGAGCGTCGGGATCAGCAGCCCGCCCGAGATAGCGTTGATCAGGAGCGTGAACTTGCCGGCGAGCGCGCTGATCTCGATCGCGCCGATCACGATCCCGGCGGCTGCGACCGCGCCGACCAGCGGCACGAGCTGGGTGATCGTGTCGGTGCAGCACTCGACGAAGCGGCGCGGCCCGATGGCGCTCTCGCGCGCGAGCCAGCTGAGCGCAATCACGGCCGCAGTCGCGCCCGCGGCGACGTACACGGGCGTGTACCCCATGACCAGGAGCGCGATGAGCGCGCCGAGCGGCAGCAGGTGGCGCCAGCCGCGGCCGAGCCCTAGCCGGAGGGGCACGATCTGGTCCTCGGGCATGCGGCTCTCGTTGTTCCGCACCGCTTCGTTGTGGACGAGGAGGTAGATGCACGCGTAGTACAGCAGCGCCGGGAGGATCGAGGCCCAGCAGATCGCCGCGTAGGGGATGTTCGTGATGTCCGACATGATGAAGGCGACCGCCCCCATCACCGGCGGCAGCATCGCGCCGCCGCTCGAGGCGGTCGCCTCGATCGCGCCCGCGCGCGCCGCCGGGATGCCCATCCGCTTCATGATCGGGATGGTGAGCGGGCCGGTGGTCGCGACGTCCGCGGTCGGGCTGCCCGACACCGAGCCGTACAGGCCGCTCGCCGTCACGCAGGCCTTGGCCGCCCCGCCGCGCATCCGGCCGGTGACGGCGCCGGCGAGGTCGAAGAAGAGCTGGCCGCCGCCGGCCTTGTTGAAGAAGCTGCCGAAGAGGACGAACAGGAAAGCGTAGGTCGCGGCGACCTCGAGCGGCGCGCCGAAGATCCCGTTCTCCATGATCGTCATCATCTCGATGAAGTAGCGGACGCTGTAGTTCTCGTGGTAGAGCGCGCCGGGCATCCACTCGCCGAAGAAGGTGAACGCGAGGAGCGCGATCACGACCGACGTGAGGCCCCAGCCGACCGAGCGCCGGCACAGCTCGACGACGAGCCCGACCAGCGCGAAGCCGACGACCGCGTCGGCGAGCGTCGGCTGCGAGAACCCGCGGCTCCAGTTGAGGAACTTCTCGTGGAGCACGATGTAGTAGAGGGCGACCGCGAACGAGGCCGCGGCGAGCGCGACGTCGGTCCAGGCGAGGCGGTTCCGCGCGCGATGGGCGGTCGTGGTCAGGAACGCGATCGGGAACGTGATCGCGATGAAAATCGAGATGTCGAGGTGCCAGTTCGCGGTGAACGCGCGCGCCCAGGTGGCGAAGTCCTCGAGGGTGAGGTACGGCAGCCCGCCCGCCTTCAGCCGGGTGGCGAGCCACAGCGCCGCGTCACCGATGATGCTGGAGAGCGCGCCGATCCACAGGACGTAGAGCGCCGCGGCGACCGAGCCGGCGGCGATCAGCACCGACCAGGCGCCGCCCGGGCGGTGCCGGTTGCCTTCGCGCAGGAGATGCCGGAACCAGCGCCCGGGCGGAGCCGCCGCCGGCGCCGGCGCGCTCGCCGGCGACATCGCGCCGCGCGGTTACTTCACCATTTCCTTCTCTTTGTAGTAGCGGAGCGCTCCGGGGTGATAGGGGAGGCCGGCGGCGTTGGTCGTCATCTTCTGGACCGTGAAGCCGGTCTTGAGCGACCCGCCGATCGACTGCACGCGGCTTTCGTTCTCCGCGATCGCTTTCACGTACTTGTAGACGACCTCGTCCGGCACGTGCGCGCCGGCGAGGAGCGACAGCCACATCCGCACCGTCGGGTATTCCTTCTGCAGGAACGGGTACGCGTCCTTCGGCACCATGTCCATCTTGTTGCTGAACACCGCGGCCGCCTTCTGGATCACGTTCGGGTCGCCGTCGATCCACATCAGCTCGCGCTTGCCGGCGATGTCCTTGATCAGCGAGTCGCCGAGGTTGCGGGCGTTCATGAAGACGTCGGCCTTCCCGTCGGTGATGGCGGCGAGCCCGATGGCGCTGTTGCCGAGCACGTAGCTGCCGCCCCATTTCTCGATGTCCTCGATCGTGAAGCCGTGGGCCTGCATCACCTGGTAGGGGCCGCCGATGGTCGTCTGCGGATTGTCGGGGCGGTTGATCGCGAGGCGCATCCTGGGCTTCTTCGCGGCGATGTCCGCCCAGGTCTTGATCCCGTTCGCCTCGGCCCAGGCCTTGGTCATGATGAAGTGGATGAACTGGTTGTCGTAGAGCTGCATCACGTAGCTGAACTTGCCCTTGAGCGGCTTCTGGAACGGCGCGTTGCCGTCGCTGGCGAGCCGGATCTCGGTGCCGCTCGCCGTCGCGGTGAAGTCGGCCTGGCCCTCGGCGATCGCGAGCACGCCGCCCCCGGGCGAGTTCGGCTTGAACGACACCGACGAGCCGGGATAAGCGTCGCGCACTACGGCGTTCAGCCCCTCCACCATCGTCCGCGGGTAGCCGGACGGCGTCGCGCCGGTGACCGTGGCGGTGATCGGGTTCTTGTCGTTGAAGTCGGCAGCCGCGGGCGCCGCCGCAAGGGCGAGCGCTGCGGCCGCGAAGACGCGGACGGCTGACATCGTTACCTCCTCCTCTCGGTCGAACGGCCGTAAGTCTACAGGGCCGGTCCGGCAAAGGGGAGGGTGTCCCGCGCTATCTAGCGCAGGATCATCTGGGTGCAGCGAAACAGGGCGATCGTCCTGCCGGTCGTCTCGGCCCGGACCTCGGCGTCCCAGACCTGCGTCGTGCGGCCCCGGTGGACGGGCCGCGCCGTGCAGATCACGTCGCCTTCGAGCGTCGTGCCGAGGAAGTTGCTCTTCAGCTCGATCGTCGTGAAACCGCCCGCGTCCTCCGGGAGGTTCCGCAGGGTCGCATAGCCGCACGCCGTGTCGGCGAGGGAAACCACGGCGCCGGCGTGGAGGAAGCCGTTCCATGCGCACTTGCGCCGCTCGACCGCCATGCGGATGCGCACCTCGTCGGGCTCGACCGCGAGGCATTCCATGCCGAGATGCCCCGGCAGGTAATCCCGCCCGCGCTGGTTCCATTCGGCGAGGCTCTGCGGGACGGTCAGTCGTTGCATGTGCTCGCTCCGTACCCCGCCCGCGCGGCCGGCGCCGACCGCCGGGGCGTCGACGCTGGGATCGGGGCGGCTTTCAGATCACTTCCGCGCCGCGCTCGACGAGCAGCGCGCGCAGCACCGACCGGTGACACCGGGATTCGTCGGCGCAATAGCATCCGACGGAGAAGTTGGTCTGATGCGAGAGCGCGGCGAGAAGGTCGAGCGTCGCCCGGTTGTCCGGCGCCGCCATCTCGGCTCGGTACTTTTTCTTGAACCGGGCCCAATCGCCGGCGGTTTTGGCGCGCTGCGCGAGCTTGATCGTCGGCGGGCTGGGCGAAAGCGCCGGCAGCCAGACGTCGTAGAAGTTCTTGGAGGAATACGCGCTCTTCGGGACGCCGCGCGGCGGCCGCCGCACGGTCCCGACGCGCAGGCCCTCCCGCGGAAAGCGGTCGGTCCCCAGGCGTACCACTCGAACAGCCATTCGCAGACCTCACTCCGCTCGAGCGCCGGGTCTAGGCCTCGGCCGGCTCCGACACCTGTTTGAGCAGGTTGTCCACGACCACGAGCGTGTCCAGGTAGGTCATCGTGGGCTCGCTGCCGTAGAGCGCCCGGATGCGGCTCCGATACTCGTCGCCGTGCCAGCGCTGCGCCGCCTCGAGGGTCTTCCAGATGTACACGCCTCCGCCGCGGCTCCGCGCGGCGTCGAAGAAGTAGTACTTCTGCACGAGATCCTCGTTCCTCGCCCACGCGGGCGCGGTCTGGCGGTATTTCGCCATCACTTCCGCGCGCGTGGTGCCCGGCGGAAGATCGAAGAAAACGAGCTCGGTGATCATTCAACGCTCCCGGAGTGGAGTCGGCGCCAGCGCGACCGTCCTGTTGGCGCGGAATCAGGCCGAATCGTACAGGACGGCCATGAGTTAGGTGTCGCGGTGGACATCGCTCCGACGCCACGCTCAGCGTCGCACCGATTGCGGCGCCTCCGTGGCCGTGGCCGGTCGGACGGCTCGGAGGTAATCGGCGCGGCTCAAGCGATAGACGAAGCACTCGTCGGCGCCGAAGCGACGCCGTTCGACGAACCGGAAACCCAGCCGCTCGAAGAAGCGCTGGGCGCGGATGTTGCTCGCGAGCGGGTCGATCAGCACCGCCGACACCGAGGGCTCGGCAAAACAGCGGGCGAGAGCGAGTTCCATCATCCGCGTCCCATGGCCTTGACCGAGATCGACCTCGCTGCCGATCCAGAGGTCGATCGCGCGCAGATTCCCGGAAACCTCGCCCCAGTAGTGGCTCTCCTCGCGCTCGGGGTCGATGATCTGGACGAACCCGACTGGCCGTCCGTCCACCTCGGCGATGAGCTGCTCGCGCCAATCCGGCGACCGGCCGAGCTCCGCCTCCCAGCCCCAGTCGTCGTTGGGATCCGCGGCGATCACGTGCGCCTGCTCGTCCCAACGTCGCAGCAGCTCCAGGTCGGCAGGCGTGGCGCGGCGCAGGTGAATCACGTTTGCGATCGGCATGGCGCGCGCCGGTGGCCCTCCTCGCGCGTGGTCGGGTTCCCCCAGCCCTCCGGATCGGGGGCCCACGCCGGCGAGGGTTCGCGTTCGAGGAGCGCACAGGCCGCCGCGCCGAGGTCGATGCCGAGGTGCTCCATTGCTGCCTGCTCACCCCCATCCGCCCGGTCCGCGGCGAGGACGAACCCGCGAAACCGCTCCCAGTCCTTCGCCATCTGCTCGACGAGGATCCGGGCGAGGTCATAGGAAAGCTGGTTGCCTTCGTCGGCCCGGGCGAACGACTCCCCCGACCAGAACTGCTGAATCTCGGCCTCGTGCCAGAAGCGCAGATGCCTCTCGTGCATCTGCTGCGGCGTATGGAGGGGCGGGTTGCTACCCGCGAGCCTGCGCTCGGTGTTGACGGCGAGCCCCTCGTCGAGCCACAGCGGAAGGGGCAGATGCGCGACGCACGCGTGCGTGAGCTCGTGGGCGATCACCGGTTCGATCGCGCGCAGGTCCGACTTCACGGTGACGAAGTGACTGCAACCCCAGCCGATGTACCTGCCGCTGCTGTACGGGAGCTCGCGCGTGTCGGGATCGTAGTAGGAGACGTAGCCGTAATAGCCGTCGCCGTCGTCGAACACGATCAGGATGTCCTTGCCCCAGGGTGCGACCTGCGCGATGCCGTCGAGAACGACGGTGATCCTGCGGAGCGTGCGCTCCATCGTCTCGAGCGTGGCGCGCGCGACGTTCGGCTCCACCGACGACAAGACCGCGGCCTGATCCGACTCGGCGAGGCGGTAGCCGGGGCCGAGCGCGTCACGGAAGCGTAGGAGCCACGCGCGCTCGCATGCGGCCCAGGCGCTGGCCTGGAGCTCGGGCGCGGGCAGCCCGTATACCCAGGCGGTCACGGGTGCCCAATCGACGATCGGCAAGCCGTGATGGCTGGTGACGTGCCGCGCGAAGGGAAACGGAGCCAGCTCGTCGACGACGATCTCGTCCGGCGGGCGATCCTCGACGACGCGGAACCCGGGCTTCCCGGGCTCCTTCCCGGGCAGCAGGGTACGGAGAAATCCGAGCATGGCGGGTGACTGCTTGCGGGCGGTCCGGTCGGGCGGCGACGGTGGCCGACGGCTCGAACGACCGATCACCGCCCTCCAGGGCCGGCGCACATCTCCGACGTAACGAACATCAAGAAGAGGTCCCTTTCCGGCACCTTCACTTCCTGGGCCTTGCCTTTCGGCACCGCCACTCGCGTAGACGTCACGGTGTATCCCTTGCGCCGCATGAACGCCGCGAATGCGTGCGGATCATTGATCTCGCCGAGGTCGGGGATCTTGCGTTTCAGGCTCGCCACTTCCGCGCAATCTCCATGGCGCGACATCAGGAACCACCGCGCGTGGGCCTGGACGGACTGCGGCGTCATCAACCCGAAGCAGGCCGCGGCCGTCAGCGCTGCTGAAATTCCGGACGCGGCGTGACGCATGCTCGCTGTGGCCCCCCGGCGAATGGTACTTCCCCCTCGAACCTGGCTCGGATGTCAAATGCCTCATCGCCGAGCGTTGCGTCCGGAATCCTTGAATCGCTCATCCGAGACCGGCGGTTCGGCGTCGCCGGTCTTGATGACCTGGGCGAACCGGAACAGCGTTCTCGCCTTCGGCGGGGCGGATTCGCCGAGGTCGACCCGCAGATCGCCGCGCCAGTCCCGGCGTTCCGCGACCCGCGCGACGCGACCGCGGTCTTTTCCGAGCTTCATCGCGAGAGTCGCCGACAGCGCAGCCGCCGGCCGGGCCCCGCCTGTCGCGTGCGGGCGCCCGCCGGCACTGCTTTGCCTGGCCTTAAGCGGCTTGCTGGGTCAGGGTCCCGGTCGCGGGGTGCGTCCGCTGGTGCGAACGCTAGTTGCGCTGCGACGTGCCTTTGAACCACCCTTCAGTTGGCTCCGGGTTCGGACGGAAGAAAGTCGGCTTGATGTAGAGCGTCTTGGTACCCTCGATCGTGTCTCCTGTGACCTTGCCTTTCCAGACCTGTCGCGAGCCGTACTTCTCGCTGAGCGTCTCGGCCTCGAACCGGATCGCATCGCCTTCACGGAACGCCTTGACGTCGCCCTTGCCGTAGCCCCACTGATCGCAGGCCTTGGAGTGGAACTTGCCGTCGCTGAAAGTGAACACGTTGTCGAGGTTGGCCGGTTTGCCGGCGTCGCCTTCGGCCACGGTGAACGTCTTGCCGTTGAGCAAGTCCGCTTGCGCGTGCGCCGCTTGCGGAGCGAGCGCTGCCGCGAGCGCGAGCACCGCCAGTACTGTCAGGCCGCGAGAGTGCCTCGAAGCGTGTTTCATTGGATCCTCCTGTCAGAGAGTGCGCCTCGTTCTTCGGCGTCGGTCGCCCCGGCCCACGGCCGGCTGGCGGTCGCGTCGATAGATGATTGTAGTTTAGGCCCAGCCGGAGGCCGCCGCCGTCGGACCGGGGATGCGGCCGGGGGAAGATCGTCGCCCGGCGCGGGTCTTCGGCGAGGCGCGCGCGGGCGCGCTCCAGGTCATCATGCTTCACCGCCTCCTGTGGCGCCGCTACGCATGCCATCGCTGCCCTCCGGCCGGCTCGAGCGCCGTGTCAGGCGCCGGAGTGCGAGATGCGCACCGTCCGAATCCAATTGCGTTTTCGACGCTCAAGACGGTCCCCCGTGGCTTCACCATCGAAGTTGGTCGCCGTCCGGGCCAACGCCGACTGCTGAACACCCTCGAACGTGTTCACGTTGACGACCGCGTACAAGTGCCCGTCGATCGTGCTCGTGACGAGAGGTACCGCGCCACAGCGAGCGCACACATAGAACTCGGCGGTGCCTGTGCCGAATGTGTACTTCGAGACTAGGGACCGGTCGCGAACCTCGGCGGCGAGCTCCGCGTCGCGATGAGAGGTCCAAGCACCGCCGTGCTTGGTACAGAAGGTGCAGCCGCACGCCCTGACGGGGATCTCGGCTCCATCGCCTGGCCAGGCCAGTTGATGTTTCCACAGTGGCGCTTGCCTTCGATGCGCATGGATGCTCGCTCCGCAAGGGTAGGCGTTAGCGCCCGCGTCGAGCGGCCGCCGGGCGGCGAAGCCGCAAGGGTGGCTGGCGGCCGGGCTGCTTGAAAGCGTGGCTTGGCGTCACGTCGCGCTCCGTGTCCCGGGTTGCCGGGCGTAGCTGACCGTCAAGGCTTCCCAGACGTGTCCGTCGGGCTCGCTCCAGTACACGATGCGGCCGCCGTGCTCCGTGTTGACCTGCCTGTCTACCGGACCGTGTGGGGTGCTTCTGTACGCGATGCCGCGGTCCTCGAGTCTCGTCAGGATGCCGTCGAACTCGGCCTCGCTCACTCGAAAGCAATAGTGCTGCACGGGAAAGGCGCCGTCGGCCTGGTCGAAGTCGAGGGTCAGGCCTTCATTCACGTAAACCGGGCAGAAGGGACCGACTCCGGACTCTGCCCAAGGAACGCCGAGAAGGGTGGCGAGCAATTCGGCCGCGGCTTTCCGGTCGCGGGATGGAACTATCGCATGGTCGAGTTGGACGCTCATCGTGGATACCCGTGCCGTGGGCGTAGGGGCGTGAGCCTGGTGCCGGACATTCAGCCGCCTTCCGTTCTGCCGCTCCGGGCGGCGCGGTCCCTGGCAATCGTCGCGATCATCGGTTCGAGCTTCGACAGATCCGGCAGTTCGGCCGTCGGAGGCATCGAGGAGTCGGCGCGCTCGCCGCGCCGGTTGATCCAGACGCGGGCGAGCCCAAGCTCGAACGCGGGAACCATGTCCGTCGCATACCCGGCGCCGACGTGCAGGACTTCTTCCGCCCCAACGCCGAGACGCTGATGCGCGTAAGCGAACAGACGGTGGTCCGGCTTGTAGGCGCGCGCCTGCTCTGCGGTGATGACCTCGCATCCGATCTCCAGGCCCCGCACCGTGTCCTGGATCAGCGCGTCCTCGGTGTTGGAAATTATCGCGATCCTGAACCTCCGGGAGATCGACCGAAGCGCCGGCACCACCTCGGCATACGGAGGAATCGCCCGGATCGAGCGGAGCAGCAGCTCCTGGGCGGCGGCTACATTTCCGAGTTGCCACTTGAGCATCGCCCGTTCCAAGGCGAGTCGCAGCACCTCCGAGTAGGGCCGGTAGGGCTCGTTCTTCAGCTGGACGTGAAACTCGCTGAAGTCCTTGTGAAACCTTGCGCCATCCGCGCTGGCCGGAAGCAGCGAGTCGAACGCCGCGCGCAGCGTCTCCGGCCAGCGGACCAACGTTCCGTAGCAGTCAAAGGTGATTATCCGCGGCCACATGTCCGGATCCCGGTCGCTACTCCAGCGGATGGCTGACCGCCAACGATCGCGTCGGGCGGCCCGCCAACGGGCGACGCGATGAGAGCACGCGACAGCGCGCCGGGCGAAGGCTCGTAGGTGGCGAGCATACCTTCCAGGATCGCGACTTGCGGCTCGTCGAACATTGCCCAGTTGAGCGCGCGGCCAGAGTGCACGTCAGCGACCTATGTACCGGGCGGCGACGCCTACGGGACGAAGCGAAACAGGTGCGCCTCGCCGTGTGCGTGCTCTTCATTGTCGACATACGCCGAGCAGAGCACTGTGGCCTGTTCCTCTTCCATGTCTTTCACCCTGGCGCGGAATGTCACGGTGCGATCGATGGAGAACGGCTTGAGCAGATCGAGCTTGAACGATCTCGTGCCGTACGTGAAATCGATCGGCTCGCGAATTTCGCGACCGGCCTTCCGGTGTGCCAAGGCGGTCGCCGCCCAAACGACGTGACACATCATGACGGTCGCGATCAGCCCGGCGTGCAGCCTCCCCGGATGGCCGACATATGAATGGTCCGGATGCCAGGTACAGACGACCTCGTCACCCGACCAATAGCTCTTGATCTTGAGACCTTGGTCGTTGAGTCTCCCGCATGCGAAACACTGCCAGTCCACCAGGTCTTGAAGCGCTCGCTGATTCATAAGAGTACCTCCCTAGAGGCGGGTCCTGTGCGCTTGAACGCTCGGTCGAGCGGCAGCCATCGCGACGCGGGGAGGGCAGCCGACAGTCAGGCGCTCCGGTCAAGGAAGCATTCGTGGCCCTTGAATATCTTGGCCAGACAGTCCCGCAGTTGGTCGAGCTGTCGCTCGCGCAGCGCGAACTCAACCACGATCACCTTCTCGTCGCCGACGATGGAAGTTGCGTCATCGTCGAACTCGACGACGGCGTGGTCACCGAAGAGCTCGAAGCTCTTGATCCAGCCGTAACACGAGTTGCTCTGGTCATCCACCTCGACGCAGTATCCGTCGAGTCCGAGCGCGATGTCCTGGGCTTGCGCAGACTTCCCACGCTGTAACAGCAGGTAGCGCTCGGTGTTGAATTCAGCATCGGCGAAACCGACGCGCCATAGATCCGAATCTTCCTCGATCGACACGCATGCGGCGTGGAAGTCGCGGCTCATGGTCCGGGCGCCTCTAACGCTCGCGTTGAGCCGCGGCCGGCGAGCGGAGCGGGGAGGGGAGCCAACAGCGCAGCCGTTGACTGGTCCGCTCCAGCGCGTGGTGGTGCGTCATCGCGACGTGCTACCGGCCCGAGTCCGGGATGACGATCTTGGAATCATCCCTATTCCCCCATTCTCCCCACGAAGCGACATAGTTGCGGACGTGCGGGTAGCCAAGGGACTTGAGGGCGAGGAATGTGTTCGCCGAGCGATAGCCCCCGTGACAGAAAGGGATGATGGTCTTGTCCGGCGTTACACCTTTCGAGACGTAAAGATCGCGGATCTCACGCGGAGCGCGATACGCGCCTCTATCGTCCAAGTGATCGCGCCAGAAGATGTGCACGGCACCCGGAATGGTTCCGGCGCGCCGGGCGCGCCTTTCCGTACCGCGATACTCGGACTCGCGCCTGACATCGACGATCACGCTCTGTCTATCCTCGATAGCACGATGGACATCGAGCCGGGTTGCCAGCAGCTGGAGATTCTGCGTCCCTTTGTACGGGGGAGGCGTGGGAGGTGCTCTTGTCGGGTCGACCGGGGGCGGTGCTTCAGTGAGGCGCACGAGCCGATTGCCGGACCCGATCCAGGCCTGTGTCCCGCCGTCGAGAATCCTGACGTCCGGGTGGCCCAAAACCGCGAGCAGCCAGACGGCCCGTGCGGCGCGCTCACCGGTCTCGTGGTCATAGATGACCACTGGCTTATCCTGCGCTACGCCTCGGGCGCCGAAAACTGTTCGGAATATCGCGAAGAAGGCATTCAACGGGGCATCGGAGGAGTCGTTGAGGCTGATGCCGTAAATGTCGAGATGCTTGCTTGCTTCGATATGGCCGACCGAGAAATCCTCCGCCGGGCGCAGATCGATCAGGGTGACCGCACCTAGTCGCTCGCGCAGCTCGGGCGCAGTGATCAGATATCCTCGGTCTGGAAAATCACCGCTTGCCATCGGGACGGCTCCCAGGATGGACGGATAGATGCACCGATCGTCGCTTCCTATGATGCCCGACGCTCGAACGTGGGGTTGGGCGTCATGGCCTACTTGACGTGAAAGGTGGAGACAAGTATCTGCCACCCACCGTCGATGCGTACGAGGTTGTACGACTGGTGCCAGCTTCGTAACGCACTGCCGTCTGCGCGCAAGAGTTCCCACTCAACGGTTGCCAACGCGCTTCGCGCGCCAATCGGGGTGACCTCGAGATTGCTGAATCGACTACTCCGGTAACCGTCGCGGTAGTAGGTGTCGGCGATGCCCTGGAAGAAGCGTGCGAGTTCTTCCCGGGACTGGAGACAATGGATCGAGCCGTCACCTCGGATCGTGACGCACGGGGCGTGATAGAGCCTGGCGATCCGGCTCCCGTCGATTGAATCGAACGCCCGCGCGTACTCCTCGAGGAAGGCGCGGGCCTCGTCGGCGAGCTGCCGCGTACCCATCGTCACTTCCTTTCCGATGATGTCCAACGTCGCAGTTCCGCGGCGGCGCCCCGGCGGGCTTCACCCGCCCTGCGCGCGCCGCGGAACTGATAGTTAGGCATGAACGACCCGACGAGCGACATAAGCTACGGCCGTGCCAAGGAAGGCTGTGACCACGATGGGACCGGTCACCGGCAACAGGTGGAAACGCACATAGCCTGAGTACTCCAAAGGCCAGTCGAGGATTTGCACCGCATCATAAAAGAGCAGCGGTAGCGAAATCGCGACCGCGGCAATCCAGGGTCGACGAGCCATGTAGCCGAGCACAGCAGAGAACCCGAACGCCACAAGCAGCAGATGCACGGGAACACGGATTGGAAAAGCAGGCTCCAGAACCACGACGAAGCCGATGATCGCGAGCCCCACGAGTGCGCCGAGGGCGAGCAATAGGCCATCGTGGGGACCGCGAAGCGAACAAGAAGCTACCGTGCATCAACCCCCATGTGTGAAAGGTGGGCCAGCCCAAGATCCCGTAGAGTGGGCCGAGGGGGAAGATGAGCACGAACCCGAGAACAATCGAAAGCACGACATGGATAGTGAGAAGCGCATAGTCGAGGCGCATGCTATTCGTGCCTAACGCTCGAACGCGGGGTTAGCCATCAAGCTCTCGATGAGCCGTTTCACATTGGCCTCCCACAGCGCTAGATCCTCTTCGTGCAGCGACCAGTCGTTCCTGAGTTCCGAGCCCTCCGAGAGAACTCGCTTTAGCGCAGCCACCAACTTGGGCTTATGCGGCAAGAGCCTGCTCTTGTCTTGATTACGCAACCACCCCTCGAGATCTTCAAGATCGTAATCCGTCCCATTCGCTACCGCATCCAAAATCGCACTTGCGACCAAGATCGTGTGGCACTCCCGGCTGCTCAAGTTCGCGGCGCCGGCGTACTGGCTTGCTTCACCAAGAAGGGTTTCAGCATCCTGCCCCTTGACTGAGTCGAGTATGTCGAGGGCGGTGTCGTCTTCAAAGATGCCGGGTCCCCAAGCTCCCACGGTGACTCCTGATGGCTAACGCTCGCGTTGAGCGGCGGCCGACGAGCGTAGCGAGGAGGGCACCGCAAGCAAGCGAAGCGCGCTTGCGGCCGTCCGCTCGAACGCGGTGATACTGATTGAGGCCCCCGTTTCCGGCG